>FLOH01001019.1_pt1 | contig 47246 bp, 48 predicted proteins | sample 756751 | NCBI WGS metagenome assembly FLOH01 (sample SAMEA4026879, study PRJEB14308) | marine metagenome | biome: coastal water; material: water | depth 74 m | reverse complement strand
TCCTTCGATGGTTCTCGCTGATGGTTCAGTCGTGCCCGCGAAGTTTGATCCGGTCTCCCAGCCGGTCGCAACGGGCACCTCGTGTTTGAACCAGCCGTATAGAAACAGAACGACACTCACAATGAACAACTCGCCGATACTTGGGGGTTGGTATGGACGTCTGGAGTACACCGCGACATCGAAGGCCACTTTGGGTATCATCTGGTCGGGACCAAAGGTCGTGATGGAGATTGAACCCGGAGCGCGCACATTGTTTTTCCCGATTACTGGTGGCGGGCAGACGTTGACGATCACTCTCAGCAACGGCGGCTCCTGTATCCATGAAATAGAAATCGTTCAGATGAGAATGGGCCGGTGACGCCCGTGGGCGGAATCACGATCAACGCGCGTGCGGCGGACGTCGATGGTGATGTCGCCCGCTATGACTGGGCTGCGTTTTCGATCCGGATCGCCGTCGCCGTTATCATCGTTGCGCAGGCTGCGTTCCTGACTTGGTCGGTCTCGGACACGTGGTTCAAACGGGACGACTTCGTTCTGCTGTACCGGACGACGACGGAGGGTGGATTCCCGGGGTCTTTGTTTACCGTTCACATCGGCCACCTGATTCCGGGCGTCACCGGCACGTTCTGGATTCTCCGGAGCCTGTTTGTCATGCAATGGTGGCCCTTCGTCGTTGTCATCGTCGGCGCGCAAGCGGCGGCCTCCTACCTGACTTGGCGGGTGCTGCGGTCGTTCTTCGGATCGAGACCGATCGCGGTCCTGTTACTTCTCGTTTATTCCGCGTCAGTTCTGACGTTCGGCACGAATATGATTGCGATGTCGGCGATCCAGTACCTCCCGATGCAGATCGCTTTTCCCGCGACGATCCTGATCCTTCAGCGCTATATCAAACGCCCGGCCCTCGGAACCGCGGTGGGCGCGGTGATTCCGTCCCTCGTTGCCCTGCTCTTCTTCCAAAAGGCCCTGACGGTCGTTCCTTTCGTCATCGTCCTTTGCGCGCTGACGCCATTGACGAAGGATTCCGCAAGTTCATGGATTGGCCGTCTGCGAGAGGCAAGAAAGCCGCTTATCGCAATGACCGCGGCGGCGATCGTCTATGCGACTTCCTACGTGATTTTCACCAGTGGATCCGCGAATCGACCTAAGTTCACTTTCGAGCGTCTCTCACGCTTCGACCTCGCTCCGTTCACACAGAATCTCGTGCCGAGCCTCTTTGGCGGGCCCAGTTGGTTCTCGGGTAACGGCACATTTACCTCTACGGCTGATTCGGAAACACTTATTTCGCTGATCCTCCTCGGCGCGCTTTTCGCCTGGTCGATCATTCGGCGGTGGACATCAATCAAGTACTGGATACTCCTCGGTGCGATGACGCTTGCGAACCTTGCCCTCTTTGCATTCGCCAATCGCTGGATGACAAATCAGCCCCGATATATGTCCGACCTCGTCTTTCCTCTGGTTCTGTTGGTCGGACTTGCGGTGATCGGCAATTCGAACGACCTTTTTGATCGACCCTCGCCGTTGGCGCAGAGGCTCTTTCGATTCTCGACTTTCACTCGTCGGGCCCTAATCGCCGTCGCGGGCATCGCGCTAGTTGTTAATTCTGCAACGAGCCTAACGACGCTGGGGCGGGCGATGAGCCCTGCGCCGGGTAAGGACTACGTCGAAACCGCACGACGTACCGCGCGCGCCGCGATCGAGACTCCTACGGCAATCACGCAGTATGTGAGCTACGGCCTCTTCCCCCAGACCACCGAAGTGGTCCTGCTGCCCGCCGAACTGAATATGCGTTTTGGAGGTGTGGTCGAGAATCCTTCGATGGTTCTCGCTGATGGTTCAGTCGTGCCCGCGAAGTTTGATCCGGTCTCCCAGCCGGTCGCAACGGGCACCTCGTGTTTGAACCAGCCGTATAGAAACAGAACGACACTCACAATGAACAACTCGCCGATACTTGGGGGTTGGTATGGACGTCTGGAGTACACCGCGACATCGAAGGCCACTTTGGGTATCATCTGGTCGGGACCAAAGGTCGTGATGGAGATTGAACCCGGAGCGCGCACATTGTTTTTCCCGATTACTGGTGGCGGGCAGACGTTGACGATCACTCTCAGCAACGGCGGCTCCTGTATCCATGAAATAGAAATCGTTCAGATGAGAATGGGCCGGTGACGCCCGTGGGCGGAATCACGATCAACGCGCGTGCGGCGGACGTCGATGGTGATGTCGCCCGCTATGACTGGGCTGCGTTTTCGATCCGGATCGCCGTCGCCGTTATCATCGTTGCGCAGGCTGCGTTCCTGACTTGGTCGGTCTCGGACACGTGGTTCAAACGGGACGACTTCGTTCTGCTGTACCGGACGACGACGGAGGGTGGATTCCCGGGGTCTTTGTTTACCGTTCACATCGGCCACCTGATTCCGGGCGTCACCGGCACGTTCTGGATTCTCCGGAGCCTGTTTGTCATGCAATGGTGGCCCTTCGTCGTTGTCATCGTCGGCGCGCAAGCGGCGGCCTCCTACCTGACTTGGCGGGTGCTGCGGTCGTTCTTCGGATCGAGACCGATCGCGGTCCTGTTACTTCTCGTTTATTCCGCGTCAGTTCTGACGTTCGGCACGAATATGATTGCGATGTCGGCGATCCAGTACCTCCCGATGCAGATCGCTTTTCCCGCGACGATCCTGATCCTTCAGCGCTATATCAAACGCCCGGCCCTCGGAACCGCGGTGGGCGCGGTGATTCCGTCCCTCGTTGCCCTGCTCTTCTTCCAAAAGGCCCTGACGGTCGTTCCTTTCGTCATCGTCCTTTGCGCGCTGACGCCATTGACGAAGGATTCCGCAAGTTCATGGATTGGCCGTCTGCGAGAGGCAAGAAAGCCGCTTATCGCAATGACCGCGGCGGCGATCGTCTATGCGACTTCCTACGTGATTTTCACCAGTGGATCCGCGAATCGACCTAAGTTCACTTTCGAGCGTCTCTCACGCTTCGACCTCGCTCCGTTCACACAGAATCTCGTGCCGAGCCTCTTTGGCGGGCCCAGTTGGTTCTCGGGTAACGGCACATTTACCTCTACGGCTGATTCGGAAACACTTATTTCGCTGATCCTCCTCGGCGCGCTTTTCGCCTGGTCGATCATTCGGCGGTGGACATCAATCAAGTACTGGATACTCCTCGGTGCGATGACGCTTGCGAACCTTGCCCTCTTTGCATTCGCCAATCGCTGGATGACAAATCAGCCCCGATATATGTCCGACCTCGTCTTTCCTCTGGTTCTGTTGGTCGGACTTGCGGTGATCGGCAATTCGAACGACCTTTTTGATCGACCCTCGCCGTTGGCGCAGAGGCTCTTTCGATTCTCGACTTTCACTCGTCGGGCCCTAATCGCCGTCGCGGGCATCGCGCTAGTTGTTAATTCTGCAACGAGCCTAACGACGCTGGGGCGGGCGATGAGCCCTGCGCCGGGTAAGGACTACGTCGAAACCGCACGACGTACCGCGCGCGCCGCGATCGAGACTCCTACGGCAATCACGCAGTATGTGAGCTACGGCCTCTTCCCCCAGACCACCGAAGTGGTCCTGCTGCCCGCCGAACTGAATATGCGTTTTGGAGGTGTGGTCGAGAATCCTTCGATGGTTCTCGCTGATGGTTCAGTCGTGCCCGCGAAGTTTGATCCGGTCTCCCAGCCGGTCGCAACGGGCACCTCGTGTTTGAACCAGCCGTATAGAAACAGAACGACACTCACAATGAGCAGTTCGCCGATGCTTCGGAATGAGTATGGACGTCTGGAGTACACCGCGACATCGAAGACCACGGTGGGCATCATCTGGTCGGGACCAAAGGTCGTGATTGAGATTGAACCCGGATCGCACACAGTGTTTTTTCCGATCGAAGGTGGCGGGCAGACGTTGACGGTCACTCTCAGCAACGGCGGCTCCTGTATCCATGAGGTCGAAATCGTTCAGATGAGAATGGACCGGTGACTCCCGCGCCCCTTGCGTCTGGGCTGGACGCCATATCGGATTCAGGTAAGGTACCTCACCAAATCGCAAACCCATCGTCACCGCAATAAGGCAAACGGCTTCGATCCGTTCACCTTTTAACGCCTGACAAAACTTCAAGGTTTCGGTTCGGGTAAAAACTTTATGAGTACTTGATTTTGTCTCAGATTCATTCGCCCGGGGCGCCGGAACGGCCGTAACTGGATTCTTAAAAATCTTACCGTCAGCAACCGCATCGTTAAATGCTTTGTGTAGCACAACGCGAATTTGCCGTCGGGTTGCCGCCGAGAGACCTTCTTCACCGAGCGCGCTTAAGCGTCTAGAAATAGCCGTAGAATTAACATCAATTAAACGCTTTTTACCTAACGCAGGAACAATGTAGTGACTCAGCACGTAATAATAACTTGAAGAAGTTTTTTCCCGTAAAACGCCTCGGACTTTTAACTCAAACCAACTTAAAATGTAATCACCCAATGTAGTGTGAATATCGATTGTTTCTGAAGATCCTAAATAGGTGCGCTCTAATTCGCGTAAAATTTCGGTGGCTTGTCGTTTAGTTGGGGCAGTGCGAACTACGCGTTTTCTCTTACCTTTACTATCAAGTCCTAGATCCAGCGCAGCAGTCCAGCGCTTATTAGTATGGCCATTTTTTTTCTTAGCCTGATAAACGCTCATTGAGTTTTCTCACGCGCACAGGTTTCAAGGCGACTAACGAAGCGGTCTAATGACGCTGGTGTTATACGCGTTGAGCGACCAATTTTAAGTGGAATGATAAGCCCGTCCGCAATTAAGCGGTACATAGTGGAGCGAGAAATCCCTAATGAAAAACATGCTTCACTTAGTGATAAAAGTTTCTTTTCATCTTTTGCCATAGGATTTTTTGATACCGGATGAGCATTTTTTGATACCTCATCCTTCCTTTTTCCGGCATATTGGGACCTCCTTTCAAGCCTGTCAGTGATTATTGCGATTAGTATTTTTCCGCACATACAAAAATACCTGATGAGAGTCCAAAATCTAAATAAAAACGAAGATTTTCTTGACTCGGGAAATAACGAAAACTCTCCCTGACTGAGCTGATGGCTAGCCCAATGGCTCTCTAAAACTAATTGGGGAGCAATAACCTGCTCGCAATACCGCAATAAAAATATGTGCTTATAACGATTATTTGGTGGTGCGCTCGGAGGGAGTCGAACCCCCAACCTTCTGATCCGTAGTCAGATGCTCTATCCATTGAGCTACGAGCGCATGAGTTGCAGTCTAGAACAACCTTTACTAATAATGGCCGGCCTAAACGGCTAACTCTCTGATCATAGACTCGCCCCGTGCGACGGATGGTTGGCCGGCTCGGGCTCATACTGGTTGGTTTCGGTGTCCTAACTTTTATCTTTGTTGCCTATCAACTATGGGGAACCGGTCTTTACGCGGCCAACGAACAATCAGATCTGCACGCTCAATTCGATCGCACGCTAGAAAAATCTGGCCGCCGGACAACGCTCAATCCCACTCCTCCTGCCGCCGCGCCCGGAGAACCAGTAGCGCAAATCCGTATTCCAAAAATTGGGGTGGACGAAATTGTCGTGAACGGGGTAAGCGTCGCCGACCTGCGTATGGGGCCGGGCCATTACCCCGAAAGCCCGTGGCCGGGTCAAGCGGGCAACGCGGCCATAGCGGGCCACCGCACCACTTACGGGGCTCCGTTTTCTGACCTCGACCAGCTCGTCGTCGGCGACACCATTGTCGTGCGTACGGTGCAGGGTCGGTTCGACTATTTAGTAACCGAGAGCAAAGTGGTTAAGCCGAGCGATGTGTCGGTGCTCAATCCTCGATCGGCGGCCACGCTCACTCTCACCACCTGCAACCCTAAATATTCGGCCGCCCAGCGGCTGGTGGTTTTCGCCGATTTACTCGCCAACCAATCGCCGCTCCCCGCCACCGCGAGTGAGCCCGCTGCTTCGTCCGCCATGCTCAACGAACCGGGCGGAGCCATAACTCCGGTAGTGCTTTCGGGCTTACTCGCACTAGGAGTGGGGTTGGTGTGGTGGTGGCTATTTCGCCGCCGCCGCCGTTGGTACGTATGGCTGGCCGGGGCAAGCGTATTTCTGGTGACTTTTCTGGTGTTTTCCTTTTACCTCGAGCGCACCCTTCCGGCTAATTACTAGGGCTCGATAGCTCGCACCTCAAGATGGGCGACTAACTTCGGGGTTTAATAATTCACTTACCTCAGGAGAAAATATGTTGGCCGTAGGAACTACCGCACCCGATTTCACCCTTAAAGATCAGTCCGGCAACGAAGTAAGCCTCTCGGGTTACCGGGGCACATCGCCCGTGGTCTTGGTGTTTTATCCGTTCACTTTCTCCGGAGTATGTCAAGGTGAACTGTGCGAGTTGCGAGACAACCCGGGCGACTACACCCGTGACGGCGCGCAAGTTATCGCGCTCAGTTGCGACTCGCGTTTCGCGCAAGCCCAATGGGCGGAAGCCGAAGGTTTTGATTTTCCCGTGTTGAGCGACTTTTGGCCCCACGGCGCGGTGGCCAAAGCCTACGAAGCGTTTAACGAAGACCTCGGCTGTGCTAACCGAGTTACTTACGTTATTGACGCCGAAGGGAAAATCGTTTCCAGTTTTGCCACCGGCGATCTTGGCACCGCGCGCGACAAAACCGAGTACGCCGAAGCGCTAGCCAAACTCGGCTAACAGCAACTCCCGCGCACTCGCGCCGGTCGCTGGGGGGACGGAAGTAAAACTTCTACTGGGCCGGTCGCTAAGGAAAGATCAACGCAGTCGTTGTCGCGCTCATAACCGCGTCCTTGTAAGTTAAGAAGATTCACCGGCTCCGCCCCCAGCGGGAACGGGCCCCAGTGCCAAGTACCGGCGTGCAAAACAACGGTGGCAAATTTTGGCAATAAGAACGCCTGGAGTTGCTTACGATCGGCGGGGGAAGAAAACTCCGCGCTCAAGGGCGCCACTACTAAGACCGAATCGACATTGATTGGCGTAAGCGCTTGGGTGTGAGTGGAGTGCCGATAAAGACGGTCACAGATCAAAGACTGACCGACGCGCGAAATCTCGTCGGCACCATGACTAATCACATTGAGGTGCGGGTCGCTCCACGCGAATTCGAGCCCCTGGTTGGCGTCGGCCGGGTCGGTGTCGGCTACCGGTAACCACCCAAACGGTGCCCACGCGGGAGCGGTGAGCGGTGTTGCGGTGAGAACAAACGGCTTATCCATACCCCCACAATGACAGAATTTAACGAGCGACCATAGGCCAAGTCAGAAAACAATAGAGTGGCACTACCAAAGGAGACAATGATGGAAGTTCGATGGCACGCGTATTAATAACTCGCCACTTGCCTGCGGGGGGTACCGACCCACTTATCGAGGCCGGTCACGAAATAATTGACCGAGACGACGACGCGCCCTTTACTCCCGAACAGCTCAAAGCGGCCGTAAGCGATGTTGACGCGGTGGTGTGTTTGTTGACCGATAAAATCGACGCCGAGGTAATTGCCGCCGGCGCTGCTCCTGCGGGGCGACTAAAAGTGGTGGCCAATGTCGCGGTGGGATACGACAACGTCGACCTCGCCGCCGCCCAAGCGGCGCAAGTGGCGGTCTGTAATACCCCGGGCGTGCTCGACGAAACCACTGCCGACATTGCCTTTTTGCTTATCCTCGCGGCAACCCGTCGCGCCTCGGAAGCTGAGATCGACTTGCGGGCCCAGCGGTGGCCGGGTTGGGGGATCAACCAATATCTCGGCCACGACATTCACGGCGCCACGCTGGGCCTAGTGGGTTACGGTCGCATCGCCCAAGCCGTGGCCCGACGAGCGGCAGGATTTTCTATGACCGTTCGCCACCACACTCGCAGTAACACCAATTTAGACGGCTGGTGCGCTGACCTCGACGAGATGATTAGCGAATGCGATGTGGTTTCGATCCATGTCCCCCTCACCGAACAAACCCGTGGCCTTTTTGATGCCAAACGCATTGCTCGTATGCCTCGATCCGCAGTGCTAGTTAACACTTCGCGTGGACCCGTAGTGGACGAAGATGCGCTGGTCGACGCACTTGAAGCGGGCGAAATTTTTGGCGCCGGGCTCGACGTGTACGCCGACGAAAGCGCGGTCAACCCGCGACTCTTTAACGCTCCCCACACGGTGTTACTGCCCCACATTGGCTCGGCTTCCCACACCACTCGCCAACAGATGGCCCGAGTTGCGTGCGCGGGGGTAGTGGCGGTGCTGGCCGGAGAGCAGCCGGACAACCTAGTTGTCGACTAGGCGCCTCCGAATAACTAAGAACCCTCGACTTTGATAACCGAACCGTCGAGTTCGAGTATTTCGATGGTGGTCTCTCCCGCTTGCAGACGAGAAAACATCTTCTCTTCCTTTTCGGTCCTCTCTCGACTGGCCTCCACTACTGCATCAAGTGAGTTGGCCGCGATTACGCTCACGCCGTCAACATCAGCCACCAACCAGTCGCCGGCGCTAACTAGTACTCCCCCACGCGCGCGGGCGCGCCTACGGTGCCGGTTTTAGTTTTTGATGCTCCGGGCAAAGCCAAGCCGGTCGAAAACACCGGAAACCCGTGCGCCGCAAGCGCGGCGGCGTCGCGTACGCAGGCGTCGATCACTAACCCGGCCAGCCCGGCTTTTTTAGCCGCGGTGGTGAGCACTTCACCCCAGTAACCGAACTCGCGCTCGGTCCCTACGTCGACTACTAAAACCGATCCCGCCGGAGCGCGCGTTACGCCAACATGAATAGCCAAATTGTCGCCCGGGGTGCACTTGACCGGATAAGCCGGAGCCGCGAGTTGCGCGCCAACCCAGGCCGGTTTTATGCGCGCGGCCATGTTTTGTCCCCCCGACTCACCCACGGTGGCCGCTCCATAGCGAATCAGCTCTTGAGCCAGAGCAATATTTTTTTCTGATGATGAGTTCATAAATAAAAAATGGCGGAGGGAGAGGGATTTGAACCCTCGAGGAGGTTTAACACCCCCTACTCGCTTAGCAGGCGAGCACCTTCGGCCACTCGGTCATCCCTCCTGAGGTATTCCAGTCTAGGCGTTAGTCGTTGGCCATCACTTGAGCGAGTCGTTCGAGGGTGGACTCCATGGCCGCTTGGTTTTTTTTGGGATAGCCCATCCGTTCGATCAGCCACGCCCCACGCCCTTTAGAAAAATCAAAAGTTTCGGTCACCCGAGTTCCGCCGTCCACCGGCTCAAGTTCGTAGCGCCAAATATTGTGGGCATGATGCCACCAAGCAATGCGGCGGTTTTCTTCAAACTCCACCACGGTGTTCGAAATGCGGTAAGGGAGTTTGATGCGCATGTCCATCGAAAACTTCGCTCCGAGTGATAGCCGCTTCGGGTTTCCCGGTCGACCCGCCTTGACCGAACCGGATCCGTCAATCAGCGAATGTTTCGCCGGATCGGCCAATAAGTCGAAGATTTTTTCCGGTGAAGCCTTTATTACTAGTTGCGCGGAAACTGATTTATTGGCCATACCTAAACGCTAGCGGGTGGCGGAGGGGGTGGGATTCGAACCCACGGAGGCTCTCACCTCAACGGTTTTCAAGACCGTCCCATTCGTCCGCTCTGGCACCCCTCCCGATGGTTGAAGAACTTATCTAACCGTGACGGACTCAAATCCAGTAAACGGAACCAGCACTTCGGGGACAATGAACTCTCCGTCGCGCTGGTAATGCTCGAGACAAAATACCAATGTGCGCCCAACCGCACACGCAGTGCCGTTGAGAGTGTGGACAAACTGATTGGCTTGCCCTTTAGCCCCTTCCACTCGAGTGTCCAGCCGGCGAGCGGAGAAGTCTCGGTAGTTAGAGCACGAAGTGAGTTCTCGGTAGCGACCCTCTGACGGCAACCAGACTTCGATGTCGTATTTTTTTGTCGCCGCCGCGCCCAAGTCACCGGCGGCTATATTTACGACTCGGTAAGGCAACCCGAGCGCACCAATCAGTTTTTCTTGTATGGCCAAAAGCCGTTCGTGTTCGGCGTCGGACTCGGACGGCTCGACAAAACTAAACATTTCGACTTTGTCGAACTGGTGCACTCTAAATATTCCCGTGGTGTCTTTGCCGTAAGTTCCGGCTTCGCGCCGAAAGCACGAAGAGACCCCAGAATAACGAGCGGGCAACTGGCTCGGGGGCAGGCGTTCCCCCCGATGAAGTGAAGCCAGTAAGACTTCGCTCGTTCCGACCAAAAACAACTCATCGGCTTCTACTGCGTAAACCTGATTGCGGTCAGTGGGGAAAAACCCCGCTTCAACCATGGCCTCTTCTCGCACCAGCGTTGGTGGCACTACGGCAACAAAACCTTCGTCTCGCAATTGCTGCAAAGCCCACTGCACGAGCGCGAACTCAATAAACACCGCTTCTCGCATCAACGAAGCGAAACGCGCCCCCGATGCTCCTACCGCATGATCGGTTTCAATAAATCCCAGCGCCGAGCCAAATTGCCCGTGGTCCAGCGGTGGCGGTGGCGGCGTGTCGCCCACTGTGCGCAACACTTCACCGTCGTCTTCGCCCCCATCGGGAACGGCCGCGTCGGCAGGGCTAGGTATTTGGAGTGCTAAGTCATTGAGCCGGGCGGTGATCTCGTTGAGCGCCGCTTCACCTACCTGCAACTCTTGTTTCAATTCGCTTGCTTGCGCCAATAGACCCGCTCGGTCGTCGGGGTCGGCCCCACTCACTGCCTTAGAGGCGGCCTTTTGTCGGGCACGCATTTGCTCAACCGCTTGCTGGAGATCGCGATGCTCGCGGTCGAGAGCTAGAACCTCGTCGATCAACTCGGGGCTAACGCGCTTGCGTTCTATGGCCAGCCGCATAGCCGGATCGTCTCGCAGCGCGCGCAAGTCAATCATTAGTCCGCCTTACGGATCTGGGTGATGAGATCATCAACCCAATCACTATCATTTTTTGGCCGCACCACCGGCGACTCTCGCCGATCATCGGTTTCGGCTCGGGCTACGGGGTAAGAGCCTAAAAACTTGACCTCGCCCTGCTCGGCCCCAAGGTGGCGCAAACAATCCGAAATCACTACGTCGCCTAGATGACCTTCAATGTCGATAAAAAAACAATACTGACCCAGCCCGCCCTTGGTGGGACGAGACTCTAACTTGGTTAAGTTGATTGACCGATTAGAAAATTCTTGCAAAATGCTCAGCAGCGAACCCGGATGATCTTCACGCTGAAAACAAACTAAAGAAGTTTTATCATTACCAGTAGAAGCCGGAATGCCTCGGCCCACAACCACGAAACGAGTTACGTTTCCCGGATGATCTTCTATATTCGCGACCAGCACTTCTAGACCCAAAAGTTCGGCCCCGCGACGAGTTCCGATTGAAGCGACCGTCGGCGCCGGTGCGTCGCGTACCTGTTCGGCGGCTTCGGCGGTGGAGTTCGCCGGAACTAACTCCGCCTCGGGGAGATGTTCGGCAAGAAAACCTCTCGACTGGCCCAAGGGGTTGGGGTGCGAAATCACCGTTCGGATATCGCTTAATGCGGTTCCGGGTTTTCCACACAAGTGCAGAGCAATAGGAAGATCGATCTCGCGTTGGATAAGCAACTCAGTATCAAAGGCCAAAGTGTCCAGCGTTACCGAAACCGTCCCCTCAATAGAGTTCTCTATTGGCACTAGCCCCAAGTCGATTTCGCCTCGCTCTACCGCAGTTAAAACCTGAGGAACGGTGCGCAAAACGACTAACTCGCTCGCGGCGAGATCGGGCTGGGTATGGAGAGCCTCATCCGCGAAAGTACCGCGAGGACCAAGAAAACCGACGCGCGTCACAACTGTCAATGTTAGTGGCGGCGCCGCCGAACGATCGCCGATATTATTCGGCCGCCAGCGCGGCGCCGACGATTCCGGCTTCGTTATGGAGTAGTGCCGGTACAACCTTGGTGCGAGTCGAGATAAGGGGCAAGAACTTCTCCGACTTCTTGCTTATCCCGCCGCCGATCACAATCAGGTCAGGCCATAACAAAGCTTCGAGGTGTTGTAGATAGCGCTCCACTCGCTTCGACCATTTCTTCCAACTGAGTTGATCGCGTTCACGGGCAACTTCCGAGGCTTTCTTTTCCGCGTCTTTTCCGTTTATTTCCAAATGTCCGAGTTCGGTGTTGGGTAACAAATTGCCGTCAAGGAAAACTGCCGATCCGATCCCGGTTCCGAGAGTAACTACAACCACCGTGCCTTTTACATCTTTAGCCGCGCCAAAACGCACTTCGGCGATACCGGCGGCGTCGGCGTCGTTGATGACCGTGCAGTTTCGTCCCGTGGCTTTAGAAAAAATCGCCGCCGCGTCGGTTTCGATCCAGCTGGCGTCGACATTGGCGGCGGTGTGCACCATTCCTTTTTGTACTACTGCGGGAAATGTCGCCCCCACCGAACCTTTCCAGTTGAAGTGCTGAACAATTTCATTGACTACTCCGGCCACTGCGTCCGGGGTGGCGGGCTGGGGGGTGAGCACCCGGAACCGCTCTTCTTTGAACTCGCCGTTTTTGAGATCAACGACCGCCCCTTTTATGCCGGTTCCGCCTATGTCTATGCCCAATTGGTTCGCCATAGAGATGTTCTACCACCTCAATCGGATACCGCGCGGGGGGCTCATTTGCTCTCTTGCCCGCCTTGTTCCACTATTCACCAGTACCTATTAGCAGCGCCTCAACGAGACGGAGATATTTGTATGCAACTAGGAATGATCGGGCTCGGAAGAATGGGTGCGGGGTTAGTACACCGGCTCATGGACGATGGCCACACCTGTGTGGCGTACGACGTCACCGCCGCCGCGGTAGATGCTCTGGCCAAAGACGGCGCTACGGGAACTAAAACTCTAAAAGACTTTGTGGCCGCTCTCTCTACTCCTCGGGCGATTTGGATTATGGTTCCTGCCGCAGTCGTCGACTCCACTTTGACCGATCTCGTTCCCCTGCTCGATAAAGGAGACATCGTCATCGACGGAGGTAACTCGTATTACAAAGACGACATTCGTCGAGCCAAAGAACTCGAACCTAAAGGCATTCACTACGTTGACGTAGGTACTAGCGGGGGCATATTCGGTCTAGAGCGGGGATTTTGTTTGATGATCGGGGGCGAAGAAAAGATTATTAAACACCTCGACTCTATTTTCGCCACCATTGCTCCTGGCGTGGAGTCGGCGCCCCGTACTCCGGGTCTTACGGGAACACCGAGCACCGCCGAACAGGGCTACTTGCACTGTGGGAAAAACGGCGCGGGCCATTTTGTAAAAATGGTTCACAACGGAATTGAATACGGAATAATGGCTTCGTACGCCGAAGGCCTAAACATCTTGCACAACGCCGATGAAGGTGGGCACGTGGCTGAGCAAGTCGTTAACGCCGAAACCACCCCTCTGCGCGACCCCGAGTTTTACCAATACGACCTCAACATTCCTGATGTCGCCGAAGTATGGCGGCGAGGCAGTGTGGTGGCGTCGTGGCTACTCGACCTCACCGCCCACGCGCTAAGCATTTCTCCCGATCTTGATAACTTTTCGGGTCAGGTGTCCGACTCGGGCGAAGGTCGGTGGACGGCGCTCGCGGCCATCTCCGAAGGGGTTCCGGCTCCCGTTTTGACCGCCGCGCTCTTTGATCGCTTCTCGTCCCGCGGGAACGCCGAATTCTCCGACCGCTTGCTCTCAGCCATGCGCAAAGAGTTCGGCGGCCACGACGAACAAAAAAGTTAAGTTGTGACTAACCCTCCCGTCTCTGACGCGCTGGTATTTTTTGGGATATCGGGTGACCTGGCCCACAAAAAGATATTCCCCGCCCTTTACCGAATGGTCAAAAATGGCCACCTAACTATTCCGGTAGTTGGAGTTGCCTCGTCAAAATGGACCAAAGACGATTTGACCGCCCGCGCTCGTGACGGCATCACCACTTTCGGTGGCGGAGTAGACGACGAGGACGCGTTTAAAAAACTGATCTCTATGATCACTTACGTTGACGGCGATTACAACAACAACTCAACGTTCGCTGCGCTTAAAAAAGCCCTCAAGGGGGCCAAACGACCCGTTCACTACCTAGCGATTCCCCCCAGTTTGTTTGGGGTGGTAGTGGCCCACCTGGGCGATTCGGGCTGCGCCCAAGATGCGCGCGTGATTATAGAAAAACCTTTCGGTCGAGACCTCAAGTCGGCCCAAGAATTAAACCAGGTATTGCACTCGGTATTTCCCGAAGAAAACATTTTCCGTATCGATCATTACTTGGGCAAAGAGGCGATCCAGAACATTCTTTATTTTCGTTTTGCTAACTCGTTCCTTGAGCCCATCTGGAATCGCAACATTATTCGTCAGGTGCAAATCACTATGGCCGAAGATTTTGGGGTCGAAGGAAGAGGGAAGTTCTACGAAGAAGTGGGCGCGCTGCGCGACGTGATCCAAAACCATCTTCTCCAAACCGTGGCCTTACTGGCTATGGAGCCGCCGACTGGGCCGGGGGTTGACGAGTTGCGTGACGCCAAGGAAAAAGTATTTAGAGCCATGTCGACTCTCAATCGCGACGACATTGTGCGGGGCCAATTTATTGGTTACCGCGACGAAGACGGAGTAGACCCTGAGTCTGATGTTGAGACTTACGCCGCGGTGCGACTAAGCATCGACTCTTGGCGCTGGGCGGGCGTTCCGTTTTATGTGCGGGCCGGTAAAAACATGCCCGAAACCTGCACCGAAGTGCGCATTGAGCTGCACCGGCCGCCGCAAGCGGTATTTTCTGAATTCGAGTCGATGCCCCACGACACCAACTACATCCGCTTCCGTATGAACCCCCAAGTGCAAACCGCGATTGGCGCCCGAGCAAAAAAACCGGGCGAAGGATTCATCGGCGAAACAATTGAGTTAATGATGACCGACGATCAGTGTGACGATATGACGCCTTACGAACGCCTGCTGGGCGACGCCATGCACGGAGAAAATCTTCTCTTCGCTCGCGAAGACGGCGTAGAAGCCGCCTGGCGAGTAGTGGACGACGTTTTGGCCAACCACCACAAGGTCATTCCTTACAAGGCGCACACGTGGGGCCCCAATGAAGCCGAGGCGTTGCTCAACGACGCCGACGGTTGGCATGACCCCGTTATCGAATAGTTAGCAAGTAATGGTCGAGCCTCTCGATACCCCCAGCATTAGTTTTACTGCCGGTCCGTATTCGCCCGCAGTGCGCGCCGGCGACTGGATAGTTTGCTCGGGCCAAATTGGAGTCGACCCCACTACCGGAGTGCTCGCTGATGGACTCGAAGCTCAAGTGCGACAAGCGCTATCAAACACAACCGCGCTACTGCGCGACGCAAGTTGCACTTGGAGCAATGTGGCCAAGGTCACTTGTTTTGTCGCGGCTGACCCGTCGGCGTGGGGACAAATAAACGAGATCTACGCCGAGAGCCTCGGCGACGCGCGCCCCGCTCGCAGCACTGTTGGCGTGGCTTGGCTACCCCTTAACGCCTTATTCGAAATTGAGGTTTGGGTTTACAATCCGCTGTCCGTCTAGGCTGATCGTATGGATAACTCGGTAGAAGCAACCGAACAAGAGTGGCGCGACCGGCTTGAGCCCGAACAATTTGAAGTACTGCGCTGTTCGGCCACCGAGCCCGCATTTAGTGGGGTCTACTGGGACTGTCACGACGATGGCATGTACCGCTGTTCGGGTTGTGGAGCGGCACTATTCGATTCGGGGACCAAATTTGATTCGGGGACTGGTTGGCCAAGTTTTTCTGAGCCCGCCGTAGCCGAGGCAGTAGAGACCCACGAAGACCGTAGCCACGGAATGGTTCGGGTCGAAGCAACCTGCAAAAGTTGTGGCGGCCACTTAGGCCATGTATTCAACGACGGCCCGGGCCCTACCGGTCAGCGCTGGTGTATCAACTCGGCCTCTTTAAGTCTCGATAGCAACCGATAACAACCGAAGGAAAAAAATGCGCCGTTCGATGCTTATACCTTTACTTGTAATTAGCCTGGGTGCGCCATTACTAATGAGCGCGTGTAACTCTCAAGGCAAAGGTGAGGAAGGTGCCGGCGACTTCGTTGAACAGATAAACCTCAACGAGAAAACTTCGGGACAAACTTTTAAACTTGATAAAGATGGAGTGGTCTCGATTGACGTCAAGGCTTCCAGCGGAACCCCCTACGCTTGGAAAGTAACCAACTCCAGCCCCGCCGTACTCACCCAGTCGGGTAAAGCCAAGGTCAGCAACGCCGATATGCCCGGCGGAGAGGCGACTACTACCTACAAGTTTAGGTCTAAAAAACTGGGGACTAGCGAATTAACCTTTGCCCTTACGAGCATTACTGACCCCACCGATATAGCCGAAAGCCTCACCACCACAATTAAGGTTAAAAACATCTGATCGGTAGAGTTAAGAAATCATTATTCGTAACTCAACCAAGGAGAATCTAGTGGCCGATAACAATAAACCAAAAAACCCCGACAGCCTGCTAAAAGCGGTACTTATTTTTGCTGCCACCGCATCATTTTTGTTATCAGTAGGGATATTCTTTCTTGATGACTCTAAAGACCACACTCTTAACGCCATCTACATCGGTATCTGGGTGCCATCGATTCTCTCCTTTGGTGGATTGTTGCTGGCAGGAAAAAGAAACTAATGAATAGCTGGCCAATATTCGCCGCCGGTTGCGGGGTGTTTTTTATTGTGCTTACCGGTTTGATCATGTACGGGATGGCCCAATTCCGTAGTCTTGAGCGCAACGACACCAACAAATAGTAATTCGCGTGGGATTAGACCCAAAAAGAATTACTGAAGTTTTACACAAACATAAAGTTAAAACATTTACCGCGGGCAAGTCTGTCTATGAACCCATAAGCGCTAGCGCGCCCATTGCTCTAGTGGAGTCTGACGTGGGGACTCTCGCCTTTCCTCAGTACGACACCGTGATGTTAACGATCATCAAGGACACTGGTTGCTGGGAGCCAGACGAAAAACAATTCTTAGAAAATCACGTACGAAAAGGGATGCTGGTAGTAAACGTTGGGGCAAATGTTGGCTACACGTCACTAGTTCTGTCTTCGCTTGTTGGTAAAAAAGGATTAGTGGTGGCAATTGAGCCTGATCTTTTGAATTACAATCTTCTTTGTCAGAATCTAAAAACGAATAACGCAAGAAATGTAATAGCGGCCAATTGTGCTTGCAGCGATGCAAATGGCACCACTCGTCTCAGCATTTCACCAGACAATGCCGGAGACCATCGGACCGTTGACATCGCGGGACGCGATTCGGTAGAAGTTACGGCATTAACGCTAGACACGATTTTCGCTCACGGCAGTAAGCCCCAAGCGATCATCTGCGATGCCCAAGGATACGACCACATAATTATTCGCGGTGGGGAAAAGATTATAAAAAAATCCGTAGAGTTTTTTACCGTGGAGTTTTGGCCGGACGGAATCGGCGAGGTTGGAGACCGGGCGGAAGATGTATTTGCCGATTACCAATCCAACTACCGTCGCATATGGGATGTGCCCACTGAGACTGATATAACAAAACTGGATTGGGGATCGGCACTTCAAGTGATGACTGAAGTCCTTGACCATACGACCTTAGGAATCTTCTCCCCCCGCCGATTATCTAATACTGGGCAGGTAATCACTAGGGGGACAAAAAGAATCATCAAGAAATTTAGTACTAACTGAAAACGGTGTGGGCGAGGGGGGACTTGAACCCCCACGTTCTTGCGAACACAGGCATCTGAAGCCTGCGCGTCTGCCGATTCCGCCACTCGCCCGAGCGGTGAATCGTACCAGTCGCTACCCTTAAGCGATTAAAGGAACATTTATATTTGGCGTTATTTGCCGCCCTGAAGCCACTAACGCGTGGTCATAGACTTACGTCGTGGGTTTAAAGGGTTTCGAACAACGCTTAGAGAGACTCGTTGAGGGATCGTTCGGTAAAGCTTTTCGCAGTGGGTTGGAGCCGGTGGAGATTGGCCGTCGCCTTACCCGAGTAATCGACGCTGAGCGCTCGGTGGGGGTTGACGGCACCCCTATCGCTCCTAACAACATCGGCGTTTATCTTTCCCCCACCGACTTTGAGCGATTTGAACCGTTCGCGAGTGCTCTGGCCCGAGAACTCGCCGAAATCGTCCGTGAGCATGCCCGCAACGAGCGCTATCACTTTATCGGTTCAGTAACCGTAACTTTAGTTACTGACGATGACTTACAGCCGGGTGAATGCGATATCACTGCAGCCATTGACGAAAGTCGCCGAGTTGGTTCGATCGTGCTGTCCGACGGCCAACGCGTGGTGCTGGGGGAAAAGCCGCTGGCCATGGGTCGAATGGCGGGAAACGACATAGTGGTGGCTGACGCGCGTGCGTCTCGGCAACACGCCGAGATTCGCCCCGCGGGTAACGGATTTTTATTAGTTGACCTCAACTCAACTAACGGGACTCTGCTAAATGATTCTGGGGTGGACGAAAGCATGTTGACCGATGGTGACGAGATTCGCATAGGTGATGTCGTGATGAACTTCGAGGCGTCGTAAGTAATTATCCCTATGCCTCAACTTCTCTCGCCTCTCTTAGCCGATGCAGTCCCCGAAGCCGTACTGACTATTTTGAAATTTGGTTTTCTGGCCTTGGTCTATTTATTTCTTTGGCAAGTAGTACGAGTAGTCATGCTTGAGCTGCGACCAGCCTCAGTGGGCGGTCGGTCAAAAAATTCTCCTCCCGTCGTAAAGAGGACGAAGAACCGTGCGGCGCGAATACGAATAATAGAACCGTCTGCCCATAGCGGAGAAACTTTTACCGTCGGCCAAGAGATCACTATTGGCCGTGGTGGAGCCTGCACTGTGGTCATTGCCAACGATGAGTTCGCTTCCACTATCCACGCTCGTATTTTTCCTAGTAATGAAGACGTGTTAGTCGAAGACCTCGGTTCTCGCAACGGGACTTTGGTTAATGGAACCGCGATACAAGGAATTGTCGCGCTTAGCCATGGTGATCAAGTTCAGTTTGGTCAAACCGTGGTGGAAGTCATTCGATGAGCCTGGCTCGCAGTATCGGATCAGCCACCGCGGTAGGGCGAGTTCGCAATCATAATGAAGACGGCCTTATTGCCAACGACAGAAGCGGAATATTCGCGGTAGCCGACGGGATGGGGGGGCATCGAGGTGGAGAAGTAGCGAGTAAAACCGCGCTTGAAGCCTTAGAGAAAGCCTTGAAAGGGGGAACGCCCATTGGTGACGCGGTGGTTATCGCTAACCGGGCGGTGTACGACCGGTCGAATAAGAACAACGACCTCCACGGAATGGGGACCACCTTAACCGCGGGAATTTTTGACCGAGCCGGTAAATGCACAATTGCCCATGTTGGCGACTCTCGTGCCTACTTGGTGCGCAATAAAGCCCTTAAGCGAATAACTACTGACCACAGCCTCATGGCGGAACTGATCGCCGCTGGGCAATTGACCGAAGCTGAAGCCGAAGTTGACCCTCGTCGGTCAATGATCACGCGTGCCTTGGGGCTTGATCCGACGGTAGAAGTTGACCTACAAGATCTGGAAACTCTTGGAGGCGACCGAGTTATGTTTTGCTCCGACGGCTTGACCTCGATGATGCGCGATCCGGCAATCGTCGCGGTGCTCAACGAGGAGCCCGAACCCCAACTGGCCGCGCAACGCTTGATTGACGAAGCCAACAAGGCCGGCGGGGTCGACAATATAACGGTGGTGATAGTCGATTTGGCGCAAGGCGATGACTCCGAAACTGCCCAAACCGAAAACACGAGCCGGCGGCGCTGGTTTAGGCGCCAGGCGTGAGACAAAAACTCCGCAACGCCGAATTGCGGCTCGGCCTCTTAGTGGTGCTTATCACTACCTCGGGCTATCTCTTGGTCCAACTGGCCGACAAGCCAAAATTACCTAGCGGCTTGTGGTTATTTCTTGGTGTCGTAATCGCCCTTTACGGAGCGGCCCACTTTGCGGTGCGCCGGCTCGCACCTAACGCCAATCCCGTTCTTCTACCTCTGGCCGCGTTTTTGAATGGCATCGGCTTTGTGGTTATCTCCCGCCTTGATCGCGACCTTGCCCGCAATCAAGCAGCGTGGACGGCCGCCGGAGTCGCGGCGTTCATAATCACCTTGGCTTTAGTGCGGCGAATAAGGACTCTTGAACGCTATCGCTACACATTTCTCTTCATCGGAATTATCGCCGTTTTGCTGCCGTTAGTGCCGAAACTTGGGAAAGAAATAAACGGTGCTCGTTTGTGGGTTGGCATCGGACCGCTTAATTTTCAACCCGGAGAAGCGGCCAAAGTTTTGCTAGTAATTTTTTTTGCGGCGTATTTAGTAGACAAACGCGAACTGCTGGCGAGCGGAACACGGAAATTTGGGCGCTTGATTTTGCCCGACCCCAAACACTTAGGGCCACTATTGCTCGTCTGGGGAATATCAATTTTGATTATGGTGCGACAAAAAGATCTTGGTTCGGCTCTGCTATTTTTCACTGTTTTTTCGACCATGCTCTACATCGCCACCGATCGAGTTTCGTATTTAGTAATCGGCGGCGTTTTATTTATTGGTGGGGCAACGGTCGCCTACCAATTATTTGACCACGTACAAACTCGGGTAAGCACTTGGATTGACCCGTGGCCGGTGGCCGACGGAAAAGGTTTTCAAATAGTGCAGTCGATGTTTGCTTTTGGGACTGGTGGCTTGAGCGGAACTGGGCTCGGGCTGGGCAATCCCCAGCAAATTCCGAACGCGGCGACTGACTTTGTATTTTCCGCGATCGGCGAAGAGCTCGGTTTAATAGGTGCGGTGGCCGTCTTGAGTGCCATTTTGTTATTAGTGGGATCGAGTTTCAATATCGCGATTAAAACTCCTCGACCGTTCTCAAAACTTTTTGCCGGAGGTTTGGCAACAATTTTGGGGGTGCAGAGTTTCATAATCATTGCCGGCACAACTCGAGTAATCCCTCTGACTGGGATCACCTTGCCGTTTGTCTCTTACGGGGGTTCGTCTTTAGTGGCCAACTTTGTCATTTTGGCTCTACTAATGCGCATATCTGACGACACCGCTCGTGCCGCGGCCGAACAGCCGAGTCGGACTGCGCACGCGCTACCCCAGTGAATCGATCATTGCGCCGAGTAGGCGGAGCAGTGGTAGTGCTCATCTTGATTTGTGTAGCCCAACTCACCTACTTACAAATCATTAACGCCGGCCATCTGGCCAACGACCCCCGCAACACTCGGGCCGCTTTGCGCGACATCAACCGCCCCCGGGGGCCGATCCTCAGCGCCGATGGAGTGGTTCTAGCCCGTTCAGTTCCGTCAAAAGACAACACTGAATTTAAGTACCAGCGCGAATATCCCGAGGGGGGGCTATTCGCTCAAGTAGTCGGCTACCAATCGTTCGTATTTGGTAACACTGGAGTCGAAAGTACGTACAACGACGCGCTGGTTGGGCGAGAAGCAGATTTACAACTCGACAACTTAAGTGACCTCGTTAGTGGAAGTAATGGAACCGGAACCGTAGTCCTCTCTCTGCGAGCCGACGTACAAAGAGAAGCGGCGGCCGCGCTTGGTCTTCAACGCGGTTCAGTAGTAGTGCTCGATCTCACTACCGGCGAAGTAGTCGCAATGTATTCAACCCCGACCTACGATCCGAACCCGCTGGCCGGTCATAACTCACTGGAAGTTCAAAAAGCGTACAAGGCGTTGAACGACGACCCCAATAAACCAAACCTTTCGCGCGCGTTTCGCGAACTTTATGCCCCGGGGTCAACCTTCAAATCTGTTACCGCCGCGGTCGCGATTGACGAATCTGTAGCCACCCCCGCCGAGCCGGTCTACCCCACCCTGAGCCAACTCGACCTCCCGCAAACCGATTCGGTGCTCCGCAATTTTGGGGGCAAGGAATGCGGGGGGAACTTGGCCGAAAGTTTACGCCAATCATGCAATACGACTTTTGGCCAGATTGGTCTTGATTTGGGAAACAAATTTGTTGGCGGTATGCGCAAGTTTGGAATCGGAGTAATCCCACCCTTTGATGTTGCCCCCGGAGCGATTGCCAGTATTGGCCCCGCGGCCGGAAGTTTTGATCTCAACCAGCCTCTGTTCGCGTTTGCCGGAATTGGTCAAGGTGACGTGGCCGCTACTCCGTTGCAGATGGCCCTTGCTGCGGCGGGAATAGGAAACGGTGGAGTGATTATGAAGCCCCACGTTGGGGCCGAGATAAAAAACAGCAAAGGAAAAGTTGTCCGGCGCATTGCTAACGAACCGTGGCGCACAGCAACTTCAGCCACTACTGCTCAAGCGGTCAACACCATGATGACCGATGTGGTCGAACAAGGAACGGGGACCGCAGCCAAAATTACCGGAGTGCGCGTCGCGGGAAAAACCGGCACTGCTCAAGCCGACGGGGGGCCACCCCACGCGTGGTTCATTGCTTTCGCTCCCGCTGATGCGCCCCGCTATGCCGTTTCGGTAATAGTTGAACGCGGTGGATCACTCGGGTCAGAAGCGACGGGGGGGCGTATTGCGGCACCAATTGCAGCCCGAGTATTAAAAGTAGCCCTGAACAAATAATGCCCGTATTTTCTAACTAATCCCTGCCCCAAAACTGACAACTAATGGCGATAGCGTAGATACAACATGAATGAAGTTCCGGAAGTACTGGCTGGTCGCTATGCGATTGAAGCCGAAATAGCTCGGGGGGGGATGGCCGATGTCTATTTGGCTCGCGACCTTCAACTCGACCGCCGAGTAGCGGTAAAAGTTTTATTCCCGGAATACTCTCGCGACCCAACTTTTGTTGAGCGTTTTCGTAGAGAAGCCCAGCAAGCCGCCATACTCACTCACCCCAACATCGTAAGTGTCTACGACTACGGGCAAGAAGGCGACACCTACTTTATTGTTATGGAGTACGTAGAAGGAAAATCGCTGCGGGATGTCTTGCAAGTTGAGGTCACTCTCTCGCCGATGCAGTCGGCTCGCATCGCTTCCGAAATCGCCGACGCGATTGAGTTCGCCCACCGCAACCAAGTCGTGCACCGCGACATAAAACCGGGAAATATACTTACTACTCCAACCGGGCAAGTAAAGGTGGCCGACTTCGGTATTGCGGCTAATCCGACTGATACCAAATCAGGTCTTACCAGTACGGGCGCGGTGATGGGCACCGCTAACTATTTCTCCCCTGAACACGCCCAGGGTCAGGCCGCTGATGGCCGCAGCGACGTTTACTCCCTCGGGATCGTCCTCTACGAAATGACTACGGGCCAACCTCCTTTCACCGGAGAAAGCCCAGTGGCGGTGGCTATGAAACACGTACGCGACGACCCCATAGCGCCCCGCAATATAAACCCTGAGCTACCGGTCGATCTTGAGCGCATCATCTTGACTGCACTCGCTAAAGATCCGGACTATCGCTACCAATCGGCCGCCGACATGCGCACCGATTTAATGCAATTCGGGCGCGGCCGCCCCCTTACTTTTGCCGCCGCTGCTGGGAGTGCCTCGGGCGCCGAAACGATGGCGACTCCGGCCGTAGCTGGCGGCGGGGCGGGGCGAGGAGCGCCGCCAGGAGAAGAACACGAGATGTGGGACAAGCCACCGCCCCGAAAAGGACCGATTATCGCCGGTGTCGTCGGAGTGCTTTTATTAATCGCGGTGGTGGCTTTCGCTCTCTTCGGGCTTAACTCCGGTAGTGGCTCTGACGGTCCCGAACAAGTTGAAGTGCCTAACTTAGTGGGCCAAAGTTATGTTGACGCGGCCAAACAAGTTCGAGTGGCTGGTTTTCAAGTATCACGTATTGACAAAGTAAGTGACCAAAGCGTTGACACCGTCATCAAACAAAGCCCCGATGCGGGACGGTTGTTAGCTAAGGGGCGAACGATATTTCTAACTGTTTCTTCTAAAGTTGTAACTATTCCGCAGTTAGTGGGTAAAACTTTCGAGCAAGCGCAAAGCGCGCTCACCCGACTTGGTCTTGCAGTGGAAAGAGTTGACCTAGAAAGCCCAGACAAAGCCCCGGGTACCGTGATGAGTACCGATCCAGTGGCGGGCACTAAAGCCGAAAAGGGATCAACGGTCAAAGTAACGGTTTCGCTTGAGCCCCCCGTAGCCGTACCGGCCGTGGCCAATCAAGATCAAGTCCAGGCCCAAACCGCACTTACAACTGCGGGTTTTCAAGTGACTGTGGTGCCCACCGCGAGCCCGACCGTACCCGCGGGTAAAGCCATCGGCACTAATCCTCCCGCCGGCACCAAGGCGCCCAAAGGTTCAACCATCCAACTTCAAGTTTCGACTGGCCCCGACACCGTTGCCGTCCCGAACGTGGTCGGCCAACCTTTCGCGGCCGCGGCTGCATCACTACAAGGGCTGGGTCTTAACGTAACGGTGAACGGATGCGCGGGGCCGGGAGTGATTGCCAGTCAAAGCCCCGCCGCCGGATCAACCGTACCGGTGGCTAGCACCGCGACGATCAACTGCTAACTTTGCCTGGCCGCAATCTCAGATAAAAAATTAGCGATCAGCGGTCGGCCCGATTCGGTGAGTATGGCTTCGGGATGAAACTGCACTCCTTCGATCGGAAACTCCACGTGGCGAAGACCCATTACCAAACCATCTTCTGTTTCGGCTGTAATTCGTAAAACATCAGGCACCGAATCGCGTTCTACTACTAAAGAGTGGTAACGAGTCGCGACGAACGGGCTCGGTATCCCGGCGAACACTCCGGTTCCGTCGTGAATTATTTCTGAAGTCTTACCGTGCATTACGCGTGGAGCTCGCTCGATACTCCCTCCGTAAACCGCGCCGATACATTGATGACCTAAACAAACCCCCAGCACCGGAGTTCCGGCTTCGCCCAAACTTTTAATCGCAGCCGAAGAGATACCCGCATCTTCGGGGCGGCCGGGGCCAGGTGAAACCACTAGTCCGTCAGGATTTAGTGCTGCTAACCCGGCGAGATCTATTTCGTCGTGCCGGTACACCTCGGGTTCTGCTCCTAGTTCACCTAGGTACTGAACCAAGTTGTATACGAAAGAATCGTAATTATCGATAACTACTACTCGGGCGCCCACGCATTGACGCTACCCGAGCGGGTTGGGGTGAAGACCAGATTTATCGGCAACAAGGCTCACCAGCCGATAGAGTCAAATAACTATGAGACGTAAAAAATCGTCGAGAACTAAAACTCCCATCGGGGTATCGAAGGCTCAACTCAACGCCCCCGGGCGTTACACGCCCCCCAAAGCCAAGTCGCGCCATAAGTCACCGCCGTGGGTTTCGGCCTCGATGTTCACCTGCTTGCTGGTCGGGTTTGCCGTAATTCTGGGCAATTACCTCAGTTTGTTGCCCGGCGGCCAAGCCCAGAACTCTTATTTATTTCTTGGTTTGGGGCTCATAATCGTTGGCTTTGGGCTCTCGACTCGGTTGCGCTGAGATAAATACCACGGTTGTCATTTACCCCAGACTTATCCCCAGTCTGGGGATAAGTCTCAATCGACCGGAACCATGTCTTCTCGACAGTGCCTCGGAGCGTCGGGCGCTTCCCCCGCTTGGGCTGAGGTCATGGTCACTTCTGAACCGCATACCGAACAAGAAAACCGCAGACTTACCGGTACCACCGCCGCGGGGTCGGGTTGTTCGTCGGGGGCAATGCGAAATTTGCGCAAAGTAGACGCCCCGACGGCGTAGATAAATATCGCCACCGCCGCCGCTACTAGCACCCGCAAGACCCATCCCAGAGTCGATATCGCCAGCAGGTGACCCAGCACTAGAGGCGTTCGATGATGGTGGCGTTAGCCATTCCCCCACCTTCGCACATCGTCTGCAGTCCGTAACGACCGCCCGAGCGCTCAAGTTCGTTGAGCAAAGTGGCCATCAATCGGCTACCCGAACACCCCAATGGGTGACCGAGAGCAATCGCGCCACCATTGACATTGACCCGATCCATGTCGGGGTGGTGTTCTTTCTCCCACGCCAATACCACCGGCGCGAATGCTTCGTTTATCTCCACTAAGTCCATATCGCTGATTTTCATTTTGGCCCGTTCAAAGATTTTGGTAGTTGCGGGAATGGGGCCAGTGAGCATCATGACGGGATCGACCCCAGCCAGAGCAAACTCCACAAACCGAGCTCGGGGAGTTAGCCCCAGCGCGAGAGCTTTTTCTTCACTCATAATTAGCGTGGCCGCGGCGCCATCAGAGATTTGGCTGGAGTTTCCCGCCGTTATTACCCCGCCTTCGGGTTGAAAAGCGGGCTTGAGGCTCGCCAGTTTTTCAATGGTGGTGTCAGGCCGAAAGGTTTCGTCGCGAGCAAACATTTGTTCACCCTCGTCAGTTGTTACCGGTACCGGAATAATCTCACGATCAAACCGACCTTCGTCGGTAGCCCGCGCGGCCCGCAACTGCGACTGCAGAGCAAACTCGTCGTTGGCTAAGCGAGAGATGTCCCATTTTTCGGCAATGCGCTCGGCGGAAATTCCTTGAGGGATTAGGTCAAAGCGTTCAAAAACTTTCGGACCAAAAGGCATTGAGCCGGGTAGAAACGATGCTCCCATCGGAACTCGAGTCATCGACTCCACCCCGGCAGCAATGACTACGTCGTACGCGCCGGCCATTACTCCTTGCGCGGCAAAATGTGCGGCTTGTTGTGAAGACCCGCACTGACGATCGATGCTGGTACCGGTAACCGACTCGGGAAATCCGGCCGCGAGGGCCGCGTTGCGACCGACGTTGCCGGCTTGATCGCCCACTTGCATTACGCAACCCATAATCACATCATCAACTAACGCGGGGTCGAGGTCGCTGCGTTCTACGAGCGCGCGCAAGGTGTGAGCGGCCAAATCGACTGGGTGCCAATCTTTGAGTGATCCATTGCGTTTGCCCATTGGGGTGCGTACTGCGTCAATGATTACTGCGTTAGTCATAAATCTCCTCCGGTAAAGCCCGTGGGGGCTAGCAACTGGTCCTTGGGTGAACGATCCCGATCCCAGCACATTACGCTGAGTAGCCATGCCCCGAAACATGGATCGCAGCCTGGGTGATGGCGGTATGCCCCTACTCGGATCGCTCGGCCTTGTCTTTACAGCCTACGGCGAAGGCTGGGTTGAGGCCACTTGGCAAGTAAGCGAACTGGCGGCCAATCCGTTGGGCGGAGTGCACGGCGGAGTATTCGGAGTTATTCACGATGCCGCGATGAACTTCGCGGCCAATAGTGCGCTCGAATCGGGCGACCGAGCCACCACTTTGGAAGTTTCTTACCAAATCATGCGAGCCGCTACGGCCGACGACTCCCTGTCGGTGCGGGGCGAAGTAACTCGAGTAACCCGACAAGTGGCTTACGTGCAATCAACTGTTAGCAAACTCGGAGACAAAAATCAGCCCGATGAAGTCGTAACGCGCGCCACCGCAACTTTCTTGCTGCGGCGCAAACCCGTCGAGTGAACGCTACCGGCTCAACCGCGACCACCACTCAAGCGTTAGGGGTTCCGTTATCTAAACGCTGGCGGTTTGGTTGGATCGGCGAAATTGCCGTAATGATAATTATCTACCAACTTTACGACTTGGGTCGCGACCGCGCTACCGGTGCTACTGCCGCCGCGTTTGCTAACGCACGCGACATTGTTGCGGCCGAAAAAACGCTCGGCATCTACTGGGAGCTAACCGTACAACAGGCGTTTCTAAATGTTGATTGGTTTATGGCGTTTTTTAATATTTACTACGGCACTATCCACTTTTTTTTACCTTTGTTTACCCTAGTTTTTCTTTACCGAAAATTTCCCGTCCGTTATGTCCGGTGGCGTAACACCCTTATCGCCATGTGGGCCATCGCCATCGCGACATTTGTTTTTTATCCGCTGATGCCGCCCCGCCTAATGCCCGAAAAGTACGGCTTTGTCGACACCGCGGCCGAATATTTTAACTTTGGCCCGCAAGTAAAAGTTGAATACGCCGCTGACGGTCAACCGGCTGCTTCGGCGCTGGCCCAGTACGGGAACCCATTCGCGGCCATGCCGAGTTTTCATGTGGGTTGGAGTACTTGGTGTGTTCTCGCCTTGTGGCCAGTAGTACGGCGCAAATGGTTACGAGCGCTATTGGTGTTTTACGCCTTCACCGTCATCTTCACTATTACCGTTACCGCTAATCATTGGTTGCTAGACGCAGTGGGCGGCTGGATCGTGCTCGGTCTGGGCTTTAGCGTGGCTCTAGCCATCGAGCGCATTCGCCGACTAGTAGCCAAACCTGAGTCTTAGTTCGCCGAGCAATACTGCTTACTCGTCGACACCCGCCCGCGTCATTGGCTGAAAACTGTCGGCCGCGTGGCGATAGACCCAAAAAACTCCGTCCACTACATCGTGATTGGCGTCAAAAGCTAACGGTTGACCCAAAATACTGGAGTCGAGACGAACATCGGGCAACGCTTTAGTAACTTTGGCTCTTGTAGTCGAGCCGTTCACGCAAGTTTTTCGAGCGGCGGTGAGCACGGCCTCCATGGCCACATAAGCCGGGCCACCGTAAGGGGCCAAGTCATCAAATATCTGCCCGTAAAGTTTGATTTTGTCCTTGCCCTGCGGAGTAATAGATACGTCGGGGGCAAAAGACGAAACGTAAGCGCCAGGAACGTTGAACTCCGTGAGAGAAAACATGCTGTCGCCCGCCACGATGGCGGGAAACTTACCCGAGTCTCTCACCGCGTTAACGATATTTACTCCGTCTTCCGGAAGTAAAAGGGGAAGAACCAGAACATTGGTTGATGGAGTTACTGCTTGGGCTACCGAACTCATATCTTTTTGTTTTAAAGTGATCTTGGTCGTAGAAACTTTCACTCCTTTGGCTTTAAGGGTGCGCACAACCCCTTTTGCTAGGCCGATGGAATAAGGTTCGTCGTCTACTACAACGAGAACTTTTTTAGGCTTTAACGACGACTCGATGAACTGGGCAATAGACGGGCCCTGAACGCTGTCGTTGGCCACCACTCGAAAAAAATTGCTTAGTGAACCTTCGGTCAAAACCGTGGCCGTAGCCGAAGGAGATACGTAACTAAGCCCGGCGGCATCAAGGACAGGGCCCACTGATTTAGTAACCAGTGAAGAAGACGGACCCACTACCCCGATAATTTTTTCGTCCGTGGCTAAGCGTTGGGCTTCCACCACCCCGCGATCCACTTCAGTAGAACCAACGTTGGCGGGAGAAATAGTAAAAGATGTTCCGTTATCTTTATTGAATTGGTCAAGCGCCATCCGGGCCCAGTTAAGTTGGACCGTGCTGTTTGCTTGCCCGGCGCCGTAAGGGGCTATCACGCCGATGACCCCCGCGCAGGGGGCGGCCGTGGGCGGATCGGACTCGGTGCTGGCTAACGCACTGCCGGAACCGACCATAAGGACTGAGGCCATTACCAACCCTGCGGTTAAAAATAATCGCTTCGTTACCACAGCACCGACAATCCCACCGCAGAAATGACCAAGACCGTGGCCGACACACTTAGCAATAAAAACTGCGCGCTTTGAGAACGCAAAGTCGCGGTTAGACCACCGGTCAAAAAGGCAATGGCCAAAATCGCTTCGAGCAACTCCAGGCTGTGGGCTTGGTGGATTTCGTCTTCCGCTTTGATCAACTCTGCTTCAGCTAGGTCCAACTCCTCGTTGGTGTCAATAACTTTACGAGGGGTTATCCACTCCGGGTTGGCGGAAGAAAAAGGTGAGGCGGGGCGATTAGAAGCGGGGGCGTTCAGCCACCAGTCGATAGTTTTTTGTGTCGAGGGTGCCATCAGTGCTCGGATCTCTTGGGCGCGCAAAGTGTCGCCTTGCTGGAGTGCCTCTTCGTAGACAATGAACATGGATCGCTCGTCACTAACTAACTTGTTGGAGTCTTGGGTCGCGGTATTGGCGTTGTTTATCGACTGGGTAGAAAATGTGAGAGCAACTTGTGAGTTACCCAAGTGAGATGCGGCGCGCCAAGCGGTAAGCCCGGCCACCAAAGCGGCCAATCCTAAAATAAGCGCGATAGCCAATGGAAGCCACGCGGGGCCAGTCAAAGTCATGTGGTTATCGTGACCACCAGCGTGGTTATGTGACTTCGCCATATTTTATTATTGTCTTTCTTTACGCCAACAATTTTGCTGGTGGAGACGATGGGACTCGAACCCACGACCCCTGCCTTGCAAAGGCAGTGCTCTAGCCAACTGAGCTACGTCCCCAAGATGAAGCCAAGGCTACCGGAGACTAATAAGTAATACTAAAACTCAAGTCGGGCGAACCGCGTCAACCAAACGACTGGTGCCGCTAACAAAGACCATTGCACCTCGGCTCGAAGAGGCGTGAATATAACCGCCGCCGACCCAAATGCCGACGTGACCGCTCCAACCTTCGGTCGTCGTTATCAAGTCACCCGGCTGGAGTTGATCGAGCGGCACCTGCACCCCGCGGTTGCGTTGCGCTCCCGAGTAGTGGGGTAAAGAGATTCCGCCGGCTTGCCAGGCCCGCATGGTAAGCCCCGAACAGTCGTAAGCATCTGGGCCGGAGGCGGCGTAAACATAAGGCTTGCCTATCTGCGAACGAGCGAACGCGACGGCGGCTCCGGCTCCTCCGCTGGGGTTAGGCACTGGGCCCGACCAGTTTTTACCTCCCGATGGCGGGCGGGCGACCGCCGCCCGAGCGGCTTGGGCTTGGCGGACCAATTCTCCGATTTGTCCCTGAACTTGACCGAGTAGTGCTCGTTGCTCGTTAGTCGCCGCTTCGGCCTGAGCCTTAGACGCGGCCAAAGCCGAGGTTTCGGTCTGGGCGCTTTGGCGGGCCGCTCTGGCGTCGCGCTTTTGGACCACCAGATCGGCCCGAGCTTGCGCAAGTTCACTAATAATAACGTTGTCCTTAGCGTTTGCGGCCTCCAAATAGGCTTGGCGGGTATTAATTTCTGCCGCACTGGACAAATCAATATCTGAAACCGACCCGGCGGCTCCTTGGTTTTTGTATGCCTCTCTTTGTCGAGACTTAACTAGTTCTTCGAGACGAATTTTCTCCGCCTTGGCAACTTGAATTCGAGTTTCGGCGTCGAGAATTTTGGCTTTGGCGCTATCCAGGCGAATCTGCGCCGCGTTGAGTTGCTCGCTTAGGGCGTCGAGTTTGGCCCCGTTTTCGTTGAGTTGTGCTTCAAGGGTGGCGGCTTTGGCCTTGAGGCTGTCGATCGGAGCCGCGCCCGCGACGCCGCTCAGCGCGCCGGCAAAAAGCGCGCCGAACGCCACTCCCGCCATTACGGTGCGGATGGATACGCGCCGACGCAATAAAAATTTGCTCATAAGAAAAGTCCTAAATCAGTAATCTGATCGAACGAATTACGAACCCTAACCCTAGCGCAGCGTTACCAGAAATGTTAGTCGGGGCCGGTATGAAACCCTTAATTTATAAGGGTTTTACTCAATAACTCTAACTAAATCAGGAACAACCCAAGGCGACGCGATCCGCAGTGGGTACCGGCGGGGTGGTGTTAGCGCAAGTTTGTTCGGCGTCGGCGGCAATGTCGGTTGCTAGCCCAAGCCAGATTGATCCGCGGGCCTTAAAAACTGAGAACGACTCGCTGGTTACACCTCCATAAGTGACCGAGATGATCTGACTGGCGTAACCGCCCGAGCACAAAGGTGTGGCCGGCAAAACGCTTCCCGGCGGCGTGCTCCATTTCGCTACGTACGCGCCGTACACCGCGTCGGTGCTGCACGCGGCGGGAGTGGGAGCCGCGGTGGTGGTGGCTGCTGGCTTAGTGGTGGTGGCACCGGGACGAGTGGTTGTGGTGGTGGTTGACGGAGTTGTCCCCGGGCACGAAGTGTTGTCGATGGTCCCGTCGGTGCGAATAGTGCGACAAAGGATTGCCCCGAGGAGATTGGCGTCGGCCAAAGTGGCGCCGCGAAAGTCGGCGTCGGTCAAATTGGCTCCGGTGAGATTGGTGTTTTTCATATTCGCGCCTCTAAACGAGACGCCCCGAGCGTCGGCATTAACAATGACGGCACCCACCAAAGTGGCATCGGTCAAGTTAGCCCGCGACATGTCCGCCCCCGAAAGATCCGCTCCGGTCAGATCCGCGCCAACGAGATTTGCTTTTTCAAGATCAGAAAACCGCAGATCGGCCCCGGGGCAAGAAGTGCCGGGCTTAATCACGCAGTCACCAATAGTACGAATCTTGGCTTTGCCCGAGTCTTTGGATTTATTCGACGAATCGCTTCCTCCGCCACAAGCCGCGAGTACCAAGGCCAGGGCTACTCCAAGGGCCACTAAACGTCGACTGCTCATATTGGCAACTTAGCCCTGATCGGCGGGCTTTTAGGGGATAACGAACCGAGGAGCCCAGCGGAGGCCAATGTCCCACCGAACGACTACAAACAAACCTATGAAAACTCAACGACCCCAATCGATGATTGTGATTGCGCTACTGGCGGTCGCCTTGATCGGATCGGGTTTTCTCATGGGCCACGCCAACGCCGAAGGGGGGACCGGATTGCGATTGCCTGCAGTAAGTAGTTCCGACCCGACTGACAAAGCTCCCGTCGAGAGCGATGGAACCGAGCCCAGTAAAAAGGACGCTCCCGTAAAAGAACCGGCCTCACCAATTGAATTAACCCGCCAACTCGACCGACTCACCGATACGGTTAAAGAACTAACTGACCGACTAGCCAAATCGACCGCCGAAACTACTCAGTTACGCACCGAGCACGACGCGCTCAACTTGTTAGTTTTAGGGCTGACCAACAAAACTGGACAACTCGATGAGTCGGGGCGCTACACCGGAACGGTTAGCCCCGAACAGCTGAGTCGCCGTCTGAACGTGGACGAGATTGAGGGCTGGTGGCCGTTGAGCCGCACCGAAGGAACTATGACCGCTAATCGCATCACCTTGAGTAGTTGTTGGGATTCGTGGGATCGAGCCGGAGTAGCCGGACCGGATTACAACGGCACCCTGACCTGCAAATACACCAATCGGCTCTAGTTGACGCGTTAGCCCGAGAGAGTTCCTCCGAAAACTTGCCAGGCCAGAGCGCTCTTAGCCACCAAACTCAAGATTAGATAAACCCGCTCGCCGTAGAGGTAGTCGGCCCACTTGCCCTTGCCGCGATACTGGAGCCACTGGTTGATGGCGAAGCAATTGAACAAAATAAACAGAGTGATAAAAATCACATAAACAAATATCGGAACGCCACCCCCTTCTTTCTGTGAACCAACGATGGCAAAAGTGATAGCGACCCAGGGGATAATCCCCGCAATGCAACCGAAGACGAACGGAAGCCAATCAACGCGGCTGCGGCCTTGATTTATTCGCTCCATTAGCAAGCCAAACAAAATCATGGTGGCGTTTATCGCAAAAAGTCCCAAGAGGGCGTAGAAATTATTAATTCCGGTGAGCATGGCGACCAGTAAAATCATTATGGAAGCACTGATCGAGTACTCAATCCAGCGGGCGTAGTTGATACCCGCCCGCAGATTTTTTTCGTACCAGCCCACCAGTTTTGAACTAGCCACCAGAGCGTGATCGGCGGCCGCTAAAAATAAAAATAAGAAGATAAGTGGCCCGTAAGGCATATCGAAGAGGACAACGGGCTTCGAAAGAACTGTCCCGGGTGGCCCGTCTTGGAAGGCCGCGATAACTGGGATCGAGAAATTATTACTGAAAAACAAAATCGCTACCGCTTGGAGCGCCAAGACTGAGGCCGTTATCCGATTCAGTCGACGGAGGCGAGCCAAGGAGTTAGTCGTGGCGTCGAGGCTCGAGTTTGCGCTAGTAGTCATTAGGCCAAAGTAGTCGCCGCAAGAGGGCTACTCTCGGTTCACCGATAAGTATCGACCGCAGGAGACAGGTCTTATGACTAACACCGAAACCCCCCCCATAGAAGGCCCCGCAGCTGGGCGAAAAGGACGACCGCAATTAGCAATATTCCTTCTGATCATGGGGGTTATTTTGGCCCCCCTTACCACCGTGGCCATTTTTGCTAAAAATCAGATCACTAACACCGACCGCTACGTCGAAACCGTCTCCCCGTTGGCCAGTGACCCCGCGATTCAAGAAGCAGTGGGAACTTTTGTCGTTGACCAACTTTTTGCCGCCGTCGACGTCGAAGAACTAGCGGCCGAAGCGTTGCCCAAAAAGGCACAATTTCTTGCCGCCCCGTTAGCGGCCGGAGTCCAGAATCTGACCAAAAATGTCGTAGACCGATTCTTAACGTCCGATGAATTCGCTCAACTCTGGGACACGGCTAATCGGGCCGCCCACGACCGAATCGTAAGTGCTCTTACTGGTGAAACCCCCAGCGGAAAAAAAGCAGTAACGGTTGACGACGGAACGGTAAGTCTCAATCTCGGACCAGTTATAGAAAAAGTGGCACAAAAGTTAGGGGCCGATAATCTGGCGATTTTTGAAAGAATCGATCTCCCCGTCGCTTCAACTCAATTCAAGATTCTTGACACCAAAAACTTAGGAGTAGCGCGAGCCGGAGTTAGTTTTCTCGAAACTCTGGCCTGGATACTTCCGATACTGATGATTTTATGTTTCGTCGGTTCGGCGCTGCTCGCGCGTGACCGGCGGCGGGCCACTATTCGAGCCGGAGTAGCAGTAGCGATGACTGCAGGAGCCATCTTGGTAATTCTTAATATTGGTCGCACATTGTTCGTTGACCTAATGATCGGAAATTCTCTATCGGTAGACGCGGGCACCGCGCTTTACGACACAGTGCTGCGATTCGTCAAAGCTTCCCTATTAGCCGTAGGCGTTATCGGTCTAATCGTTGCCATCTCGGCTTGGCTTACTGGACCGGCCGGACCGGCCGTGCGGGTGCGCGGCGCGTTGAAAAGCGGCATTAGTGGACTGCGAGATCAGGCAGAATCGAGTGGTTGGAAGCCCGGCCCAGTGGCGCAATACGTCACGGACCACCTTAAAATTTTACGGTGGGCGGTAATAGGCGCGGCCTTCGTTTTATTGTTGCTGGTGGGACGAACCTCCGTTGGCTCGGTGCTGCTACTCGTAGTGCTGGCGTTGATCGCTTTGGGTGTACTTGAATTTATGGGCCGTGCCACTACAGCAAAAGATCCTTCCGACGAAAAGAGCGAGAAGACGCCGGATACAAGTTCTAACTAATCACTGATTGGAAGGACGAATATGGAAGTAGTTACGCTGGGAACTGGTTCGCCCATACCTGATGCCAACCGAGCGGGGGCCGCCACTTTGGTGCGAGCGGGAAACGCCACTCTCCTCATCGACTGCGGTCGAGCAGTGGTTATGCGTTTAGTTGCTGCCGGAGTATTTCCCCCGATGCTCACCCAACTATTGATTACCCATTTACACAGCGACCACATCAACAACTTCAACGATGTACTCACTACTCGTTGGATAATGTCTCCCGTTGATAACCCGCTACCCGTTATTGGACCACCGGGAACCGCCGCGTTTGTCGATCAAACCATCGCCATGTTAAAAGACGACATTCACTACCGGCTTGAACACCACAACGACCTCAACTGGAACCCGTCGTGCACCACCCAAGAAATAACTTCCGGAGTGGCTTGGGAGGCCGAGGGGGTGCGGGTTACCGCCGCTCCTACTGACCACCGCCCCGTGTCACCCAGCATTGGGTTTCGTATTGAGGCCGACGGCGCGGTGGTGGCGATAGCGGGAGACACCATCCCGTGCGCCGGACTCGACGAAATATGCGCTGGCGCCGACATCTACGTGCAGACAGTTTTACGACCCGAATTAATTAAAGCTGTTCCCAGCCCACGCCTTCAAGACGTCCTTGATTATCACTCCACTTGCGCCCAGGCGGGTGCTACCGCGGCCCGGGCTGGAGTAAAGACTTTGGTCTTAACTCACTTGGTACCCGCACCCGCTCCCGGGACTGAATCAGAATGGATTGCCGAAGCGGCGAGCGAGTTCGCCGGCGAAATAATTGTGGCCGCAGATTTACAATCAATCAGTACTTGATTTAACGAACGCCAAGCAGGAAAAGACATCGACCTCGAATGCGGTTAGCGTTGGGGTCGTGGACCAAAAAGTCGAACAAGAGTGGGAAACCCCTTCGCCCGAAGAAATTATTTCCCTAACTCGTGCCCACGTCGAGGCGCTGGAGACTTCCGCCGACGACGCCATCTGGGTGATGGCCGGAATGCACCACTTGTTAGTACGCACTACTGGTCGGCGCACGGGCGGCGAGCACAAAGTGGCCCTGCCGGTATGGTTCGACCCCGAAGGTCACCGCATTGTGGTCGCCTCTTTTGCCGGCGCTAAAAAAGACCCCGCCTGGTACCTAAATCTGGCCGCGGCCACGGACGAAGTTTCGTGTAAATCGCAATCGGGAGAATACTTTTCTCGGGTTGAAATACTCGACGGTCAAGAGTACGAGCGCATCTGGAATCTTCTAGTGGAAGACCGCTCGTGGTACACCGATTATCAGGCCCAAGCCGAGCGCCGACTGCCTTTAGTGCGCCTACCCGAAACTCGAATCCCGTAATCCATCTAACCCAAAGAAAATTGGTCTATGGCTAAACGACGAATTTTCTATTTACCCCTTGCTTTTGTAATCACTACTAAACAAGTGGCCGACTGCGTCTGTTTTATTTATCCGGCGGTGCCATCAAATCGACCATCAGCGACGACGGGTTGAAGTTTAAAAGCTAACGCTCCCTCGGTATTTCTCGTGGCGGCCACCCTGATATCGTAAAACTGAATAAGAAAAAATCAATTTTATTTTACGGTGACGAGATAGACCCAACTAACGGTTTCGGCATCAAGGAGGCGAAGTCAATTGGATAATTCACTTGTCAGTAAATCCAACCGCCGCGGGTTTATTTTTGTTCTCAGTGGAATGCTGGCATTAACGCTTCTGGCAGCCCCGCTGGCTGGCGCAACGACAAAAAACCCCGTGGGCTGGGAAGGTTTCACCAAGGCGGTTAAAAAATCGAAATTTAAGCACTACGCAGGGTTTTCTGCGGGCACGATAACAATCAAGGTAAACGGTAAAAAAGAGACCGCAACTACTGAAACTGCCATCATCTATTCCAACTTAGGCGTTTCTGATCAAGTCGCCGCAGTAAAACTTTGTCAGCAAGTCGCCAAGATAGCGAAAAAAACTAAGAACCTAACTATTGCTTTCACCGTGCAGGGACAGCCCGTGACTAAGTCCCCCACGGGCGGTATTGACCTTCAGGTAACGGGCGACCCCGACGCCGTTTCGCTGGCTCGCATGACGACTGACTACCAGTGCGCAGCCGGATAGTTACATCGTAAATTTCATACTGCGAGCCACCCGACCGCCCAGTTCGTCGTCACCGACCCAACTAATGCGTCCGTCGGCTATCGGTCCTTCGGGGTCAATGCGCCCACAGGCCAACAACATAAAAGTAAGGCTGTCGGTAGTAACCGTTACGGTTGGGTCGGCCACATCGTCGACTACAGTCGCTCGGCCGCTGACCGCTACGCATAGGCGGCGAGGAGCCGCCCCGGTAATGTCAAAGACCACGCTGTTGCCTTCGGTGAATCCGGCTCGTTTGCCCACGATGTAGCCCAGTGCCCCTTCGACCATATCGATCGCCATCTGGCCCGGAACCCCGCCGTCATCACCATTAATCCCCAAGGGAACTCGGGCGTCGCGCTCGTGGACCCAGCAGTCAAAAACTCGAATCTCCATAAAACTGGCATAAGTTCCTGGCCCCACTGGAGTCAGGCATGGGGTTGACCACGCGTCTTCGTCCAGAGCGGAAAGTTCGTCTCGACGCGTTGCGACTACGGCTTCGAAGCGCGCCCGCAACTCATCAGGGCTCAAGGCGTTTAGTTCGGTGTAGCCACTCACAATCTTTTCAAACGGGGGCGGGTCATCGGCACTACTAGGCCACCACTTAGAAAGTGCCTCTTCCACTGCGGTCAAGTGAACATAAACCCCGTGAACCGTCCAGCCCGGACACAAAGCCGGTGTGGCCCACTGCTCAGGAGTTAACTGATTAGATAATCCAATCAAAGAATCCCACTCGGAGTTGAGAACTTCTAAAACTTCAGCACGGTTACTCATTTAGCGGGCCTTTCTACTGACTGCCAGTCGCGTCCGGCGAGGTAAGGAGTGAACTGTTCGGCGATGTGTTCCATATCACGATCAGTTTTGGGGCGTTTAATTTCGTAGAGGTGAGGAAACTGTCTAGTAGCCAGAACTAAATCCCATAACGCCCGCGCGGCGGTTCCAATAGGAGCAGGGGTAATGACTGGACCGTAAAGATAACTTTCGTCATCAAAAACTAAAGTAGGTACACCAAAACTTCCGTGGGCGACTGCCGCTTCGTGGTCAGCCCGCACATCGTCATTGGTGGTCGGATCGGCAATGGCGGCGGCCACTAAACCCGGGTCGAGGCCGATTTTTTCTAACAACTCGGCCGCTACTTCCGGCTTATGGGGTTTGCGTCCTTCGGCGTGCAGCGCGTGACCGGCGGCGGCGTAAAACCGGTCGCAATCGTCCATAGAGTTGCGGCGAAGCAGAGCGGCGACTCGCAACATTGACCACCCGTAAGACCAGTCTCGCTCCCACGGATGTTTTTTACCCTCGGCTCGGTTGATTTCTTCGAGCGAGAAAAATCGCCAGTCAATGTCGAGGTCGATCTGGTCACGCACATTACGAATCCATAGCGAAGTTTGGTAAGCCCACGGACACATAATGTCGAAATGAAAACCGACGGTAGTCATTTACTACGCCCAGCCACCGGCGTAGGCAATAAATTGCCCGGTGGTAAATTTACTGGTTCCGTCGATAAACGGCATACAAAACGAAGCAAACTCTTCGACGGTTCCTAATCGACCCAGAGGGACGGCTGCTTCAATGCGAGCACGAATTTCGGGGTCATTGGCCCCCGAGGCGCGTAGAAATTCGGGGAAGTCCATGAAATTAGTTCCCACCGCGTTTACTTGCACTCCATTACGGGCAACTTCGGCGGCCACGTTCTTTACCATCATCGTCGCCCCGGCTCGAGCTGACGAATACAGCGACGCGCCCCGTGACGGACGGGCCGCGGTCGCGCTGGTCATTACTAACACTTGGCCATCACCTTGCTCCACCATCACCGGAACCACTGCTTTGAGAAAGTGGTACGGAGCTTCTAAACAGCCCTGCACCACCGAGTGCAAATCTTCCAAAGTGGAGTCGAGAAACTTTCCGGTAACTACTCGGCCCGAAAATGCTGCGGCCGAATCAATCCGACCAAAACGCGCCCTTGCCGCCGCCACTAACTTCTGCGCCGACTCGGGGTCAGCCAAGTTGCGCACGCCTAAAACCGCTTCCACTTCAACCCCTAAAGCCGTCAGTTCGTCGACTAAGCCCTCGGCGGGGTCGCCCAGTACGAGATTGTGCTCACGCCGAGCCAGTTCGCGCGCCAGCGACGGTCCCACATAAAAACTGGCATCACCGACAAGGGCTACCCGTTTGGCCGTTTCACTCATACGGTGACCCTACTAATCCTCATCTTCCGAGGTAAAGGGTTAGACCCTGTGGCACAATGAGCGCCGACCAAAAAAATCTTCGGAGTCGCGCGCCATGCCCGCCCCACTTTGCCGGAAAGGATGCCCCCATGCAGCAATCACCGGATATAGAGATCCGCTCGGGTCCTTGGGACATAGTAGAGATTCAGGACTTCCTCCGCGACGCCGTCATACCAATGCGGCTAGCGACGCGAGGGGAAAAGTGGCCGCTCGTGCAGTCCCTGTGGTTTCTCTTTGAAGGATCTGCGTTGTGGTTTTGCACCCAGCAAGATTCGGTTGTCGCCCGGCGCCTTGAGAGTAACCCTCGATGCGCGTTTGAAGTGGCCGGCGACAACCCTCCCTACCGCGGCGTGCGGGGGAGAGGGGTGGCGTCTTTAGATACCGAACTTGCCGCTGGACTTCTCGAGCGCCTCCTGAGCCACTACCAAGTTGATCCAGAATCATCACTGGCGTCGTGGTTGCAATCACGGTTGGATAATGAGGTGGCTATCCGGATTGACAATCTGGTCTTGTCGTCGTGGGACTACTCCTCACGAATGAGCCGATGATGATGGCATCGGCGCAACGATGCGGCGGTCGCACTTAGCGTGAAGTGAGCCCTACTAATCCTCATCGACCAAGATGAAGAGTTGGTCTCTGTGGCACAATGAGCGTCGACCAAAAGGATTATCACTATGGAAATGAACGGGCGAGTGGCGGTAGTAACTGGAGCCGCGTCAGGCATTGGACTGGCAATAGTTGAACGGTTGGTTGAAGAAAAAATGTCGGTGGTAATGGCCGACATCGAAGCCGAAGCATTGACCCAACAAGCCGACCGCCTGATTTCTGCCGGCGCACCCGTTACCCCCGTAGTTTGCGATGTAGCCGACTCTGACGCGATTCAACAATTAAAAGAAAAAACTCTCGAGACTTACGGCGCCGTACACTTACTCGCCAACAACGCCGGGGTAGCGTCGGGGCAAGTTAATTACAAAACTCCCCCCGCAGTGTGGCGGTGGATGGTTGAAGTGAACATTCTTGGAGTGGCTTACGGAATTAGCGCTTTTGCCCCCCTTATGATTGAACAAGGTGAAGGTCACATAATCAACACTGCTTCCGAAGCCGGATTGGCATCTTCGGCTCTTCTGGGTGCTTATCACGCCACTAAATACGCGGTCGTGGGTTTATCAGAATCTCTTGCCCTCGAACTTTCTGGTACCGGGGTCGGGGTTTCGTGTTTGTGTCCCGAATTAGTTGCCACCCGCATTTTCGAATCCACTCGAAACGCTCCGGCCGAACTGGGTTTTCCTCCGGCTCAACCCGTGGCGATAGGTGATATTGAACAATGGATGCAATCGACCGCAATGAACCCTCGCGACGTAGCCGCCGATGTCGCCCACGCAGTGCGGGCCAACCGATTCTGGATCCTCACCCACCAAGTCAGCCACCAACGGGTGCGCCACCGCAACGAAGACCTAGAAGTGGGTCGTAACCCTCGCCCCCGACTCGATCGGACCGAGTAGCCGACCCTGATGAAGATTTACGACGAGTTCGAAGGGGTCATTAAGCCGACCGAAGAAGAGTCGACTCCGTGGTGGCCCGAGGCAAAACACCCGGGCCCCAATGCGCCCAACATAGTGGTGATCCTCATCGACGATCTCGGTTTTTCGCATTTCGGTAGTTACGGATCCGACATCGAAACTCCGCGTATCGATCAGTTGGCCGCCGAAGGAGTTCGCTACACCAACTTTCATGTAACGCCCGTATGTTCGCCCACCCGCGCGTCACTGCTAACTGGGCGCAATCACCACAGCGTCGGCATGCGCTCGATTTCAAACTTCAATACCGGCTACCCCAACATGCGGGGTCATGTTTCTAATCACGCGGCCACGGTGGCCGAAGTGCTGCGGGACGAAGGATTCGCAACTTTTGCCGTAGGAAAATGGCACTTGTGCCCAATGGAGAATGCTTCCGCGGCTGGCCCTTACGACCAGTGGCCCCTACAGCGTGGCTTTGACCGCTACTACGGGTTTCTTGACGGTGAAACTGATCAGTTTCATCCCGAGTTGGTCTACGACAATCATTTTGTTGAACCGCCTAAAAGCGTCAAAGATGGTTACCACTTAAGCGAAGACTTAATCGACCGGTCTATTGAATTTATTCACGACACCAAATCGATTCGACCCGACCGGCCGTTCTTTTTGTACCTCGCGTTTGGTGCCACTCACGCCCCCCACCAAGCCCCCGCGGCTTACCGGGAAAAATACCGTGGGCGATTTGACCAAGGTTGGGATGTTGAGCGCGAACGGTGGTACCAAAACCAAATCGACATGGGGATCACATCGCCGCAAACCAAACTGGCGCCTCGAAATCCGGGGGTTGAGGCTTGGGCCGACATGGGCGAAAACGACAAACTCTTAGCCGCGCGGCTGCAAGAGGCTTACGCCGGTTTTCTTGACCACACCGACGAACAGATCGGTCGCTTAGTGGACGCTTTGGCCGAAATACAAGAAATGGACAACACCATTATTTTCTTGATGTCCGATAACGGAGCCAGCCAAGAAGGCGGACCGTTTGGGGTGTTGCACGAAATGAAATTTTTCAACGGCATTCTCGAAACTCCTGATGAGGCCATCCACCGCATCGACGAAATTGGCGGGCCTCACAGCCACTCCAACTATCCGTGGGGCTGGGCGCAGGCCGGCAATACTCCTTTTCGCTGGTATAAACAAAACACTCACGAAGGTGGAGTTCATGTACCCCTAATCGTGCGGTGGCCCGAAAATATTGAAGACCCGGGTAGTTTGCGCACCCAATTTCACCATGTAAATGACATAGTCCCGACGATTTACGACATCCTTGGGATCAATCCACCCGACGAGTACCGCGGTTACGAACAAATGCCTATTACCGGGACATCGATGAAGTACACCTTTGATGCGGCCGATGAGCCCAGTAAAAAACGCGTGCAATATTTTGAGATGATGGGCCACCGCGCGATCTACGCCGACGGGTGGAAAGCGGTGACTCGTCACGAGGCGGGAACTCCTTTTGCTGACGACGACTGGGAGCTTTATCACTTGGCTCAAGACGCCTCTGAATGCGAAAACCTGGCTGAGGAAATGCCGGAAAAATTAGCGGAACTGATTGAACTCTGGTGGAAAGAAGCGGAAGAAAACGGGGTACTTCCCCTTGATGATCGAACCGTGCAACTTTTTGGTGCTCGTTTTCGTGACCAGTCGCCCCACCCAAAAGATCGCCACTACGTTTACCGCCCCCCTATGTCGCCTATGCCCGCTCAAGTGGGTGCCTCTATTGGTGGACGCAGTTGGGAACTAGTGGCCACAATCAATCGTCCCGCCAAAACCAACGGGGTGCTCTACGCCACCGGAACGGAAAACGCCGGGCTGAGCATATTTATTCAAAACGACCGACTGGTTTTTGATTACAACTGTTTTGGTAATCACCAAATCGCTGACTCCACTATTGAAGTTCCCGTTGGTGGGTCGAAAGTCGGAGTGCGGTTTTTGCGTACCGGGGGAACCGGAAAAGCGACTTTGCTTATCAATGACCAAGAGTGCGGCCAAGTTGATATTCCCCTCGTGATGAACATCATGTCCAGCGTTGGCCCCAGCGTGGGTTACGACCACGGTTCACCGGTTAGTGATCGTTACTCCGATGAATTCGCGTTTGGCGGCCAACTCGTCACAGTAGAAATTCAACTCGACTCACAAAGTACCGCCGAAGCTAAAGAAAACGCCGCCGCCCAAGCGCGCGCGGCGATGGCTCAGCAGTAGTAAGCGAAGAGGGTTATGGCTAGCGTTCGGCGCGAGATTCGGATCAATTGTTCGCCCGACGAAGTGTGGGCGGTGGTAGGCAACCCCACTCTTATTCACTATTGGTTTCCCGGAATGACCAACGCAGTGGTTGACGGTAATTCGCGGGTTATCACTACTGCGACCGGAATAACTTTGCCCGAAGTTATAGTCACCAACGATTCGGTGGCTCGACGCTTCCAGTACCGGATTGACTCGCCCAGAATGCAAGAACACCTCGGAACCATTGATGTATTTGACCTCCACGACGGCACCAGTTTGGTGGCCTATTCGACCGACGCAGTACCCGACCCCATGGCCTTAATCATCGGCGGAGGAACTGGAGCCGCGCTCGTAGAATTAAAGCGTCAACTAGAACTCGGTGAAGGTCCGGCCCTAGCGGGCGCACAAGCAAGGTTGGGAGAAAGTTAATGGGGCGCAAGATTCTTTTTGTTACCACCGACCAACAGCGCTACGACACTTTGGGTTGCAACGGGGGAAAGTTGTCGCGCACGCCAGTAATCGACGCTTTGGCCGCCGAGGGTATCCGCTACGAACGAGCCGTTCCCCAATCGGTGGTATGCATGCCGTCGCGCTCGACCATGATTACCGGTCAATATCCGAGCACGCATGGCGTTTGGATGAACGGAGTTCCCCTGCCCGTCGATGCTCCTTCGGTGGCGGAGTTGCTCCAGCAAAACGGTTACCAAACTGCCCTGATTGGCAAAGCCCACTTTGAGCCTTTCCTTGATCCGTTCGGTCGTTTTGTCGAAAACACCCTGGCGGCAACGGGCGAGCCCACCGCACAAAATCGCTGGTACGACGGATCTATTGGCGATCACCGCGGCTTTAGTCATCTTGAGTTTGCTACCCACGGTGCCGCGGGGCCGTGGCATTACACCCGCTGGTTATTAGAAAACCACCCCGAATGTGCGGGAATGTATTACTCGGCTATTGACAACTTGTTTAATGTCAACGCGGCGGGCGGCGGTGACGCCAACTCCCCCCAGGTTAAAAAAAACGAAATCGAGCGCGAGTGGTACCACACTGACTGGGTAGCAAATCGCACCATTAACTGGCTCGACACGCTTGAAAACGACGACGACTGGTTTTGCTGGATGAGTTTCCCCGACCCCCACCACCCGTGGGATCCACCCGAATCGGAAATAGGGCGCGTCGATTGGCGAGATGTTCCGTTACCCGAGGGTTATCTCGGCAGCCGAGACGAACGCGAGAAAGCCATCGACGCTAAGCCTCGCCACTGGCGTATGTGGTACGACGGCCAACTCGTTTCTAATTACGAAGCTCCGGCTAAATGGGTTCCCGCCACTCTTACCGAAGACCAGGTACGAGAAATCAACGCTCGCAACGCGGTGGAGTGCGAACTGATTGATGAAGCCCTCGGCCGAGTGCTCGCAGCAATAGAACAAAAAGGCTGGACCGACGATGTCGACATCATTTTCACTACCGATCACGGTGAACTTCAGGGTGATTTCGGCCTGATGTTCAAAGGTCCGTATCACGTTGATGCTTTGATGCGCCTTCCTCTGGTGTGGCGGCCCGCGCCATCAACCACTCCCACCCAAGCAGTAGTCACTAAGCCAGTTGAACTCTTAGACCTCGCCCCCACTTTTTGTGCCATTGCCGGCATCGCCCCCGCCGAGTGGATGCAAGGTCAGGCGCTGCCCGTTGATGACGACGACGCGGACAAGCGCGGGTTCGAGCGCGCGCTGACCGAATGGGACAGTGAACTTTTTGGCGTCGGGGTTTACCTACGCACCATTACCCGCGACCAATGGGTATGCACGGCTTACCTTCCGGGCTATGCGCACGACGGAACCGAAGGGGAGCTCTACAACTTGGCCGAAGATCCGTTGCAGACCAACAATCTCTGGGAGGACCGCGACTACCAAAGCGTGCGCGCGGATCTCGTGGCTGACCTGTGGGACCACCAACCGCCCGTTCACGAGCCTCGCCTCGAACTCGAAGCGCCGGTGTGAGTAGCGGAGATATTGGTTACTGGCCTAGCCGCTGGCCCAGCGAAGACGGCGGCGGTAGTCGAAAACAACTCCCGCTAAGCGGAAAGGGGCTCAATCTAAAGTCGGGCGATGACGCGCGCGTAGTTTCTCGTGAAGTGATCGCGGCCACTATGGCCGTACTGCGTGAACCCGGAGAGATCTACCTACTCCGCCACACCGCGGGCGACGACGCGATTTCTTGGGTTGAACGCATCGACCCCGAAACGCTCGAACTCATTGAACGCTCACCCGATCTACTCGGTGGCCCGACCTGGCCGGGCGGATTGGCCGCCCACGCCAACGGGTCGCTCTACGTAGTGTTCGGTAATCACGCCCATCGACTCAACCCCGATACTTCAGTAGTCCTTTCCGTCGAATTGCCCCGTAAACGGCCCTACAACAGTTTTGTAATTTTGCCCGACGGGAACATAGCCACTAAAGATTTCGCGGGCCTCCGTCCCGGACAAACCGGTAAAGTGCCGGGCCCAGCCAACTCAGAACTATTGGTGTTAGCGGCCGAGAGTCTAGAAATCATTGATCGGCTTGAACTCCCCGAGCCGTCGATCGCGCGTCTCTCGGCTCGGCCAACTGGGGGCGCCGGCGCCGATATTTACCTAGTGGGTGACACGAGTTTGCTGCGGGTGCGCTGGGACGGAGCGAAACTCAAATTAGATAACGACTTTGTTGCCCCCTACCGAACTTTTGCCGGACAGACTTACGGCTGGGACGCCGTTATCACCGAGAACGACGCGTGGTTCTTAGACAACGGCGCGGGAAGCGAAAATTACACCGGCACTTTTCGAGGGGCCGGAGTTTCGTCGGCTCCCCTGCACTTAGTTCGCGTCAATCTAAAAACGGGGGCAGTCGCCTATAGCGAAATATGCGGGAAGCCCAACGGCGTGGTCGCAAATCCTCCCGTGGTCGACGAAACGCGAAAAATCGTGGTGGGGTTTGATAGTGCCAATGGAGTAATGGCCGCGTTTGATTACGACGAACTCGGTAATACCACTTTGCGCTGGCGGCGCGACCAGTATCACGCTTGCCACATGATCTTGTTTCCCGACACCGGTGAGATAATCACTGCCGACTTTGACCACGAACGCATGACCGAGCAATCAGTAATTTTGGATACGGAAAGTGGTGAAGAAAAAGCTCGAATTGATTCGGGCAGCCCCGTGCAATCAGTGGTATTCCCCAACCCTGGTTTTGGCCGAGATTTTTATACTTGTTCGTTTACTACTATTAGCCGTATCAGTTTTTCTTAGGATTCAATATTGCGCTCAAGTGGTCGCGCCTGCTAGAGTGGTGTCTAGTTCACCGGTGAACAATAGATAAGGCCGGCAAGAACTTACGCAATGGGTAAGTCGTCTCTCTTCACGTCTCCAAGTTTGCTGGCTAAAAGCCACCAACGATGGGTCAGTTTCACCGAGGTCGTCCCGCCCCTCGTGAAACCTATCCGTGCCCGCTATTAAAACGGGCCCAATACTGGAGTTGTGAAAACAATGTCATCCACCTTTGCCGATCTCGGCACCCCTAACGATCTTGTGCGCGCCCTTTCGGCCCGCGGCATCGAATCCCCCTTCCCCGTCCAAGAGCTAACGCTGGCCGACGCGTTGGCCGGTCGCGACGTGAGTGGTCGCGCCCCAACCGGGTCGGGGAAAACGCTGGCCTTCGGGATACCTCTCGTTACTCGTCTGGGTCGGGCCAAGTCTCGGCGCCCGCTGGGGCTAGTGCTCGTACCCACGCGCGAACTGGCGGCCCAAGTGGCCGGCGAACTCGAATGGCTCGGCGGGCCGAGCAAGATTCGGGTAGCCACGGTTTACGGCGGAGTGAGTTACGGCCCCCAGCGCAAGGCGCTCAAACGCGGAGTTGACGTGCTCGTTGCTTGTCCAGGCCGACTAGCCGACCTCATCGGCACCAAAGACGTAGTGCTCGATTCAGTAGAGATGGTGGTGCTCGACGAAGCCATGCAAGCGTA
>FLOH01001018.1_pt1 | contig 47330 bp, 50 predicted proteins | sample 756751 | NCBI WGS metagenome assembly FLOH01 (sample SAMEA4026879, study PRJEB14308) | marine metagenome | biome: coastal water; material: water | depth 74 m | reverse complement strand
TCAAAGTCAGTAATATCAACATTTTGACTTTTAACGAGCGCAAGCTCTGCTTTATATTGTAGAGAATTCATCGCTGCGTTTCGTAGCAGCGTTATTATTGGAATAAAAAATTGAGGGCGAATTACATACATTTTAGAATGCCTATGTGACACATCAACTATACCCGTATTGTATAACTCGTTTTCTGCTTCTAATAAGGTCACTAGTACAGCATACTCACATTTTTTTTCTGTACGATCTTTATCTAACTCACGTAAAAAATCTTCATTTTTCTTTTTTGTGGCGGTTTCATCATTTTCATTTTTCATTTCAAACATGATAGAAATAATTTCATTGCCATCTTTATCATGTTCACGATAAATGTAATCACCTTTACTACCCGTTCTAGAATTATTATCTTTTTCAAAATATGCGTTTTGAAAACCTGTAGCTCTCAGTTTATTAAACTCAATTTCACAATGTAACTCTAATGTTTCACCAACCATTTTAGTGCTCAACTTTTGTTTCATGTCTTTATACCGCTCTATTGCTTCATCTTTTAATCTCAATTCACTGTCATGTTTATCTTTTAAAGAAATCTCACGAATTTTTATTTCATGAACCATGCTTTGTAGTTTGATTTGTAGACTATCTCTTTCTTTTTCTGCAAGATTTACCGCTTCAGTAACTGCTAGTCTTTTTCCTATCTCAGCACTATCAATCTTTGATTTCATTGTTGCAATTTCTGCTTCTTTTTTAACAAAAAGTTCAGCAATTTTTCTATCGCTTTGTGCTTTTAATTCAGCTAATTCTCTATCTTTTTTTGCTAGGTCAGCCTGTATTAAGTTCTTTTCATTTGCTCTTGCAAGTTCTACTGCATTATCTTGTTCCTTTTTAGCCATAACTAATCGCTCATGCAATTCTTTTTCAAATTGATCATCACGAACTTGTTTTAGTATGTCAGCAAACCCCGCTTCATCTACCTTAAATGTTTTTTTACAATGTGGGCAAATAATATCTTTCATAGTTTGTTAAAATTTTAAATAGAATATTATCTTGTGCTATATTCCAGTATTATATTAGTACCTTCTTCACCTACTTTAAAGAAACCAAGTTTTTTATAAAACTTCTTTGCTATCTCATTAATTTTTGAAACCTCTAATCTAATAGGTGCTTGTAATTTATTTGATTCTTTAATTAAATCAACAAAAATAGCTTCTCCAATACCCTTACCTTGAAATTTAGGAAGTATTTGAATCCCCCCTACATATATTTCACCTGGTGTTCTCACTACCCTAAGACGTCCTACATCTATTCCATTAAATTGAACTACCTGAATTTTTTCTGGTACAAAATTTTTAGAATAATTTTTAAATTCTTTTTTTAAATCTAATACTAGATCTGGATTTGCTTTTTTTCTAATTGGTAACATTGCTGTAGTTGATACATCAAATAAAAAATGTACATCTTCTTTTTTAGCGGTTCTTAATGAATACATATTTTTTTATTTAAAATAATTAAACGAGTATTCTGATAACATATCTAAACATGCAAAATATCTGTTCCGTACTTAACTTACCAAAAAAAGCAGTTTTTTTCAATTATTATTGAACCAAAAAATTAAAACTTCTTATTAACTTGCCTTAAGTTGCTGATAAAGAGAATCGTATTTTTTTACTAATTCATAGTCATCTAAAACACCAACAATCTGTACATACAACGTAGAATTCATTTCTTGTAATGTTTTTTTTGCATTTGTAAAAAACATATCTACATTTTTTTGTGTTGGTTGTCGTGCATCTAATAAATGAGTATATCGTAAAAATCTAGATTTCTCGACAAGATATGTTAATTCTTTAGCATCAGATTCATTTGAACCAGGGTAAAATCCAATAAATAACTCGGGTAAAACTTCTCTCATTCTTATTTTAAAACTTGGACTATCTTTGATAAACTCATCAAATTTTGCATGCGTTTTAATTTGCTCAAATATAGCCAACTGTAGTTCATCTGAAGCAAAAATAAACTCTCTTGAATGATAGTTAGTTAAACTTTTATCTTTTAGATAATTTTTTAATATATCATTAAAAGCAAATTCTGGGTTTGATATACTTATACGCCACAAAGTTTCAATTTCATGAGTGTCAGCTTCTTTTGCAAGGGTTTTATATTCTTCAGCTACAACGCTCAACAAGTCAGGTGAAATTTTTGGTATATCTTTTTGTTTTTTAAGAATATCTACAACACGAGAACTAAAAAACTGATTTTCTTTTTTTTGCTTTTTCTTTTTTAATACATCCGTTACTAATAATATTCCAGATTGTATTAATTGTTCATCACTAACTTGACTCAAATCATGTGTATCTCTAAAAGTTTTTTCTGCCACTTCCTTATAATAAACTTTTTGGTTATCATCTAATTGATCAATACTAATAATATCATGCTCTGATTGGCTGACACCCTCCATCTTTAATTGATAATAAGAAAAAATATGATTAAGTTGTGATTGTCTATCAGGTGCATCTTCTGGCAAATCTACCGCTATTTGATGTATCATCGGCTCCATTCTTAATAATGTATGATCTAGTCCTTCAACCTTACCTGTATCAAGATTTGTTTTTGCCCATGTAGTATCTACTATTGTAGCGTTGGCTTCATTTTCAGACACCGTCACAAAAGTATTCCAGGCATGTCCAAATCCTCCTAGTTCAATCACATTTTTATTTTCACGCTTCGGGTCAAATTCATCTTTACCCCTGTCGTATAAACAATAAGTATCTTGTAGACGATTAAATCTTGTTTGATTTGCTTTTAAAGATTCAAAAACTGCTTTGGCCATACTAGCAAAATTTCTACATACTCCATTACCTTCCCAATCACTTTTTCCTTTGTTTACCATTCCTTCATTTAATAAATCTAATACGGTACTTTCATCGGCTTTTGTTTTTTTAGAAGCTGACATATCACTTCCTCTTTCTTCACCTATGTCGCTTAATTTGTATTTTGTTAGCTCTACTACCAACTGAGTTGTTAATTCAGCAGCCTGCCTTGGTGTAATTGAATCTAAATATGTTATACCTAAATCTTTTTTAATTTTTTGCCCATCTTTTTTTAAATATAAAGAAATAAATTCATATATTTTTTCTTCCCAACCTTCTTGTTTAATAGTCTCTTGATAGGTTGAAGCACTAGGGTCTTCACCTACCATTTTTTGTCTATGAAGTATATATGTTTGAACTGATAAGGGAATTTCACGAGATTTTTCTGCGGGTGCAACTCTTGGATTAAAACTATCAAATGCAGAAAAAGCAACTTCTTCAGTCTCTCCAGTTTTTACTTTAAGAATTGACCCCTTACTTAACAATGATTCATCTTCTAGCTTTTTAAGATAAAAATCTTTTGCTTCATTCCAAGTTTCAAATAATCTTGAAGTTGTACCAACATAGGAACCATTTTTTAAATCAACAAGTCCTGGAGTAGTTACTTTAAACTTACCATCTTCTACTTCGTCAATTCTAAAAAAATATTTAGTAAAACTTTTTTCTAAAGACATTCTTTCAAATCTAATTTTACTTCTCTCTTTTGCTAACTCAATAGCTTCTTCAGCCTCTTCTCTACTATCAAATTGTTTGCTTGATGTTCCTAAAATATATTCTTTTTCTGTATTATAAAGTGCAGGTAAAAATGCTTCAAAACGACCATCATCAGTTTCAACCACATCATAAAGCTGCTGACCATTTTCAGATTTTAATTTTGGCTGTTCGATTTGCATTTCCTCTTGTGGTTTACGTATATCTAATCCCATAATTATTTTTTGTAAATATAAATTAGTTTGAAGTGTATAAAAAACATTTTTAATCATTCCAATCAATTTGTGAAGTAGTAATAATCTTTTTCCATGGACCATCTGGGACATCTTTTTGGTTTATAAATCTCCAAGAAGTATAATCATCTTTATGTCCAAATATTAAATCTGTAGGATCCTCCATACCAAGACAACTACTCATTGCAGGAGAAATATCAAGACCAAGAATGTTTCCCCCTTTTGGATATTTTGTAGATTGTTTTGCACTTCCAAATACATAATCAAAATCATCACACTCAAGATGACCTGAAGCTACCGGGCCACAATCTTCTAGTTGAGCATAACAAATTGTCTCCATGTACTTAACTTCAACCCATCTATTTTTTATATAAGATTGATTTTGACCAAGAGAACCATCATACCATGGTATTTGTTTACTATTTTCTCTTCTCTCTCCTTTTATCGTGAAGTCATCATACGGTACAGCAGCATAAAAAGGGTTCTCTTTTGGTATAAAAGAAGATGGATAATACAAATTTCTATGTATAGGATCATCAACACCACCATATTTTTTTGTAAAATTTGTATTCCAAGCCGCCTGATCGTTTGACCCAGGCTCACCCGCATAAAACATGGTAGTTAAAATATTATTATGCCAACGGTATTGTTCTTCAATTACCTTATCGTCTAACTGGGGTTCAAGAGAACCCTCGTTTCCTAAATTTAACTTAGTATCTTCTTCTTTTAGTATAACATCATCATAGGGCACAACAGCATTTAAAGGTTTTTCTTGTTGTATATGAGAAGATGATGAATAATCTAAATTTTTATTTATTGGTTCTTCAACAACATTACTTTTATTTGTAGAAGTTGTATTTAAGGCTGCGCCATCTTTTGACTCAGACTCACCAGCATCAAAGTTAGTGCTAAAAATATTATTACTCCAAGAGTACTGATCTTCAGTTACTTTATCATCTAATTTATGATAACCAAAAAACAATATCACTATTAAAATTACAATAATAAAAAGATATTTTAATTGCATATAACATTTGATAATACCGTAAGATATAGATCTATCTTATGTAATGTATATTACAAATATATAGTACTTATAATTGATAAAATAGGCAAGTAAAATATATAAAAAAAATAGAGGTATTCTTTTATGAATACCTCTATTTTTTATTTAAGTAAATCTTTCCACAGTTCAATAACCCTATAAAGTACATCTGTAGTATCTGTTTTAGCAATTTCTTTTACTTCTTCTATGTCCATCCATTTAATCTTTTTACATTTATCAGGTTCTGCATTTTTTGGTTCTTGATCTTCTGGACAAATAATTACAAAATATAATGTAATAATACTTTTTATATATCCAAATGTTTTAGGAGTATAATTAAATTTATATAACAGAGAAGGTAAATTTTGATGATTAATATCATAAGTTATATCAATACCCACCTCTTCACGTAACTCTTGTAAGGCAACATTATAGAGATCAATTTCACCATCTGCGTGTCCTCCTGGGAACGTCCAAGTTTTAATTTTAACATGATCCATCATCAATACTTTTTTATAGTCAGGTGTAAACAATAATACACCACTTGCAATATCAACTTTTCCATCAATCTTCTTTCTCACAAAAAAATCTTTTTCATCTCTTATTTTTTGTAGAATTTCTGAAGCTATTTCTTTTTGTTGATTGTTTTGTACTATGTTTTTATAGGCTTCTATCTTGTTTATAAAATTTTGCTTTGGCATAAATATAGTTACAATATATACAAAGATTATATCACTATATGTTTTAAATCCTCAATAACAGAAGGAATAATATCCATCTCTAGTAACTCTTTTTTTGAAACCCATTGATACGCAGAATTTTCTACATTTAAAAGTACTGTACCTTTTATATATTTTAATAAAAATAAATGAGTCTCCCATTGCCCATCTTCTTGAGTATCAATATATGTAAACTCACTAACCAACTCAGTTAAAAAATCAATTCCTAATTCTTCTTTTATTTCTCTTATTACACACTCTAGCGGATTTTCTCCTGATTCTACCTTACCACTTAAAACATGCCACTTACCTGGTTTAGATTTTTTTAAATCACTTCTTTTAAGAGCTAAGATTTCATTATTATCATTAACTATAAATGCAACTGAGATTACTTCCATATTAGAATTTTTTACTTTTTGATTTACTATACTTGATATTTATCAAATAATTTGCTACTTTTTAAGTCAATGTTTTACTGAAGCTTACAGGAGGATAGTCAAAATGATTACACCACAACGCGTACATGAAATTTTTGATGATTGTTTATTTAATGAGGGTGAGGATACTCAACATCATGTAATAGCTGAAGGCCTCACACTAACGGTTGGATTTCATCCTGAACGTCTACGCAGCAACAAAGCAGCTATTGCTGAAATGCTAAATGAATTACCCGAGGGATTTAAAGATCCTGAAGGTATGTCATTTTTATATGTAGGTAGAGACAAAGAGGAAAAGCAATGGACGGGTTTACAGAGAAACATGCAAGAACTTATTTTGCTTGGCATTGGTGTACAAATAGTCACCTGTGTTTTTCCACGAGAGTTGTGGAAGAGTTTGCCAGGAGCTGTACCGTACTACTCTATTAACACAGAGACTACCACACCTAGTGATAGTAATGATAAAGTTACCATCCCTCAGAATTAGATATTGATAGTTAAATAACTTTATGTTCTGATTATCCTGCGTATATATATCTAATACAAGGCTGCTTCTAACGAAGCCACACTGACTCGCCTAGGGGTCTTTTTTTTATTTAAAATAAATTTTCATCAATAAATTCCTTCAACGCTTTAAGATCTTTAGTATCTTTATCATAATAAAAGGTATTGATGCCTACTGATTGAGCGCTTTTAACAGCATCTTCATTATGTTCAAAATACACAACATCGTTACTAGTAAGATTAAAATGCTTGAGCATTATTTTAAAATAAGAGGCATCGATTTTATTTGGATTATGTTTAAGTGTAAAAACTTCATAAGGCATATTATTAAATCCAAATTTTATCATTTGTTCATCATCAGCATTTGTAAGAATGATTTTTTTATTGGGATATTGTTCAAGCATTTTATGCATTTCATTAAATATTCCTTTTTCTTTTATAACAAAGGTATTAACCGCGTCTACTAATATTGTTTTCATAGTTTAATAAATTTGTTTGATACGTGATACCTAAACAATACTCCCCCACCACAAAAAAAACAAGATATAAAAAAAGAGCCAAAAAGCTCTTTTAATATTGCTCGACGGGTAGGACTACAACTCACGGCCAATTGATTAATTAATTTTAGAAAGATACTCATTAATAGTATTTTGTGTGTGTATACTAATATTTTTTGGTAAATCTGTAAATGAAAACCACTTCACACGCTCATGCTTTTCAGGTTCCATGTTTTTGGCTTCACCAGATACATACTTAAGATGATAGCAAAATGCAACCCAATGTTTTTTATCAAAACCAAAAAACACTTGATCAAATGTTACAAAATCAACTACTTTTGATTTTATACCTACCTCTTCTTCAACTTCACGAACTATGCATTCCTCTAAAGTTTCTCCAACCTCAACATTACCACCCGGACGTTCCCAGTAATCATTGACTTTCTTTTTTATTAACAAAATTTGATCTTTGTTATTAGTCACTATGCCCCAGCAACCCACACCTATATATTCTTTACCTTTTATCATAGAAAAAGAAATTATTTAACCTAAGTATTTAATAATAACACTTCTATACTACTCTATAATCAACTAACAAACAAAAAAACACCCTAAGGTGTTTTTAATATGCTCGACGGGTGGGACTCGAACCCACGACCAATTGGTTACGCCTTACCCCTGCATTTCCACAAGGAGCGGACTATCTCTTCACCCTCGCCAAACCTCAATTGCTTGAGAACGTTAGGGTGCGAAGCGCTTCCACCTAAAACACGTGTGAATTAGGCGTACTCCCGTCAGTGCATACGTACATACATATACTGGGATAGTCTCTGAACCTTCAATGATTTACTAAGCAAAAATTAAAACCGGAATTCTTCTTTTTACAGAAGTCCTGACGTTTCATAATATCTTTACATTAAAGTAAATCAAGGCTTGGCTGCGGATTACCATATCTATAAATAGAGTTAGGCTTCCCGTTCCTCTCGGAATCCTTTTATGGACAGTTCACTTCGTTTTCACTCTAGTATTTCTACTAGAGGCTGCTATTTTGATTTTTGAACTCGAAAGTTCACAAACATTACGTTACAGCCAATTGCTCTACCACTGAGCTACCGTCGAATTTAAATTGTAATATGTCTTTTCCATCAAACAAGCATCAAAAGCTTGCTTGGCGAGTTCACCCTTTGAAGCGGAGCGCAAAAAGGAGATGAACGAGACAAGCTCGGAGGCAAGGATTCGAACCCTGATAGCTAGGATCAAAACCTAGAGTCCTACCATTAGACGACCTCCGAATATTACGAGTTAGACTCGTAGATATCTTCCCATGGCAAGCATACTTGATATACCTGTTAAGAGAAGAACCATTCCAAACTGAGTTAAGAACAAGATAATAATACTTGAATTAATGAAGCTTGTCAAGAAATTTGCCTGTTGAAAGATTCCTGAGAGTTGCGGATCAATATATGCAACAGCAATCCAAACGATTGCGAGTGATACAACACAAGCAAAAATACTATATATCAAAGCAGAAATAAGGTACGGCGCTCTAATAAACCAATTAGTTGCTCCTACTAATTTTTTAATACTAATTTCTGTACGCTGTGTATAGATTGCAACTCTAATTGTATTAAAAATAATTATAAATGCAATAATACCAAAAAAGATACTTAATCCTATACTAAACATTTCTATCTTTTGTATTACTGTATCAATCTTATCAATAGCAAGCTCAGTATCTTCAAATGTTCTTGCTTCAATAATATCTTTATATTCTGGTACATTTAATGCTGCAATTATTTTTTTATAATCACTTGGTTCTCTTGTTTTAACTATAATCACCGGACCAAGAGGGTTTTCTCCTAGCTCAGTTAATGCCCCTATAATTTTTTCGTTTCCTCCATAAGTCTCTTTAAATTGTGCTAATGCTTGATCACTATTTAAAAATGTAGAGGTAGTAACTTCAGGAAAAGCAAGAATATACTGTTTTAACTCATCAACCTGTTCAGGAGTTGCCTTATGGTTAAAATACATGCTTACATCAATCTGATCTTTTATAACAGTAGTAGCTTTTTCTGTTGTTACACCAATTAATATCATTGCGTTAACTGATAACAACATCAATATTAAAATCATAATAGTCATAACAGAAAGACTAAAATTTCTAAAAATATTTTGAAATGAAAATGTAATAATTCTTAAAAATGATCTCATATTAAATTTGATATTTACCTACTTGTTTATCTGAAATAATCTTTCCTTGATCAATGGTAATCACTCGTTTTTTTAATTGGTTTACAATTTCTCTGTTGTGAGTAACTAAAAGCACAGTAGTACCAAATCCATTGATTTTTTTTAAAATCTCAATTATCTCTTGTGTATTTATAGTATCTAGATTTCCTGTAGGTTCATCAGCCACCAAAATTTTTGGTCTATGTACCAGGGCCCTAGCTATTACTACACGCTGCTGCTCCCCTCCTGATAATTCATAGGGGTAAGAATATGTTTTTTTAGAAAGCCCAACTATATCTAAAACACGCGGGACTATTTCTTTAATTCTTTTGTTTTTTTCTCCTGAAACTTCTAAGGCAAATGCTACATTTTCGTATACGGTTTGTTTTTGTAACAATTTAAAATCTTGAAAGATAACACCAATTTGCCTACGATAATATGGAATGTGTCTTTGTGGTAAGCGAGTAATATCCCATCCACCCACATCAATTGATCCATGGCTTGCTCTTTCTTCTGCTATTATTAATTTTACTAATGTTGTTTTTCCTGATCCACTTTGTCCTATTACAGAGACAAATTCTCCTGCTTTTACATGCAAAGATGCATCTCGCAATCCTGCGCTATGTCTATTATAAATTTTAGAAATATTGTGTAGTTTAATCATATGATAAAAGTATACCATAGATTGATTAATTGTTGAGGTGATCAATTATCATTGATGGGTATTGATTCTTTTAGCTTTTCTATCTTCTTTTACATTGCTACATGGTTACATTGTTATATTGCTAAAGATACCTTTGTACGTTCATATACTTTATATGACTTATTGATTCAATACTTCATTAAAGTAGTTCTTTTAGAGAAAATATAGAATAAAGAATACATTGCTACACACTAATGTTTTATACGAACCATGAATGGGGTGTGGGGTGGTCCCGCTGTGCAGCGGGATAACTCGCAAAGCTCGCCACATCATTATTTTTGATTATCTAACCCTGGCGAGGCTTGCCACCCCGCGGCTTTTTGGTTACTTTTTATAAAAAAAGTAACATATAGTATAAAGAAGGATTGATAAAACTATAAACCCACCAACCCTCGTTAACCTTCATAACACATTAATAATTCGAAATTCCAAATTTATAATTAGTAATTTCAACTTACTCTCTACCCTCATAACCCCATTTTTGTTATACTTAATAAAAATAAACTATATGGATAACAAAACAAACACCCCAGTAACAACATATGAAACATCTGATCAACTAGAGTCAGAAATCAAACAAGTAACAACTAGTAAAGATTTTTTTGCTATATTAGAAAAATTAAAACAAAAAGGAAAAGGATTTATTTCACTTTCTTTACACTTAAAAAATAAAGGTGCAACTCATAATGAGTTACTTGATATATGTTTTAATAGAAATCACATAACCGTAAAAGCGTCTTCAGGTAGAACAATAATAATCAACCGAGGAAATGATAATGCTTATTGGTATGATGCAGATCAATCACCTGACGAGGTTCCAGAAATGCAAACAATCAACCATGATAAAGAAGAAATAAACAGCCTTATACATGTAACAAAAAGATTTGAAGAATTAGACCATGTTTTTGCCACAACAGTATCAGGGCGTACTATAGAGATGACATCAGAAGGTATTTTTAACTTTACTTCTCCAAGAGAAATTCCAAGTATTTATTTTTTATATGAACTTATACCAACTGATTTAAATGACAAAGGTAAAATCTATATAGAAGAATATGATTCACCTCTAGAAATAATTTCATTTGAATTGGCAGATAGAGTGGAAAAATAATAACAAGTTATTAATAATTAGTAATTACAAATTTATAATTTTAAATTACTAATGTATTCGTAGATTTGAACATTTCAAAAGAATAAAAAACAACCCCACAATGGCGGGGTTGTTTTTTTATTTTCTATAGATTATTCTTTTGCTTCTGTTGTTTCTTCAACTTCAATTTCCTCTTCTTCTCCTTCTTCTGATACAGCTTCATTTGCTGATTCTAGTTCTGCTGCGGCAGCATCCATAGCAGCTTTTTCTTCTTTAACTGCTTTTATAGGATTAATATATCCCCAAAATGTATCAACATCTGCTTCTTCGATTCTTTTGTTCATGTACGTATCAATGTCAACAACATTTCTTTCTCCTGTTTTTTTGATAATGTGGAGTCCTAATGCTGATTCTACTACTTCAGATGAAATTTCATCGACAGCAAGTGCAGCGACTACATCACCAAATTCTTTAGCAACGGCAGCTTGAGCGAACCAACCAATATCTCCTTGTGTATTAACAGTAAGATCTTGATTTATACTAGAAGCAAAATCTTCAAAAGATTCTCCTGCTTTAATTTTTACTAATATTTCATTTAACACTTTTTTTGATTCTTTCTTTTCTGCATCATCTTTACCTAAATTTAAAAAGATATGACTTGCATTAAATTCAAGTGCATCGGTACTATATTGTTCTATTAATTTAGGATCAGTTTTAAAGTGTTCAACCATTTTTTGTTGAGTAAGTGTAGGTACTACTACTCTTTCTTTAAACTGATCAACACTCCACCCATATGAAGTCATGATAAGATCTTCAAATTCTTTTTCTGTTCTTCCTTGTAAAGCTCCTGCGTAGGTTTCGTCTATTTCAGATTGTGTTAATCCTTCTGGTTCATATTCTAATAAAATATCTTCCATGATTTTATTAAATGTTAAACGAGAGATAACATCTTTTTCTACTGTTTCTTCATCTAATTCTTGATTTTGAGAATTTTTTAAAAAATATTCATAACCAGTTTTTTCTACTATATAGTCATCATAAGTAATATAATCACCATTTATTTTTGCAATAGGAATTGGTAATGATTGTTTAAAATCAGTAAAGGCAAAAACGCCTACAAGACCAATCAATAATACAGCAATAAAACCAGCAACTAACAATACTTGTTTTTTATGTTTTTTTAGGTAGTTCATGTGTTAAAAAATAATAAAACCATTTTTTAGGATTTGCAAGAAGATTTTTAGCTTCTCCTTCCTTGGCTTTGTGATTAAGCAATTCAGTATTTAAAATAAGGACTTTTTCTCCTGATTTTTTTAGGTTCAATTCTGTTCTAGCAGTTTCTTCTACATAAGCATCACTGGCTACATATTTTAATATATTAATTGATTCAATTTTTTTGGTTTCTAACCCTTGTACATCTTTTTCTAGTTGTTTAATTTCTTGCCTAACCTGAAAGTTTTGGTAATAAGCTCGAGCAAAATTTATTGCAAATAAAAAAAACACTACTATTAATATATACAAAATAATCTTAGAATTTGCAAATTTTTTAGTCTTTTTTATTTGCATAACTTTTTATAATTGCTTTTTTTGCAATCTTTCTATCATCCCAAGAAATCATTTCACCGTTGGCGATACACATTCCTTGTTCTGAACCTTTACCCGTAATAATAATAACATCATCTTTGTTAGCAATACTAATGGCAAAATTAATAGCTTTTTTTCTATCTTCTATAAACGCATAGTCGACATCAATTTCTTTACCTGCTTTTATAACTCCCCTTTCAACATCTTTCATTATTTCAATAGGATCTTCGTCATAAGGGTCTTCATTAGTTATTACTACCATTTTAGCATGAATGCCTGCCATATAGCCAAGAGGCTCTCTTCTAGACCTATCTCTCCCTCCTCCTGTTGCACCAAGTACATGTATAATATTTTTATACCCCATTGATATAATCGTATCATATAAGGCCTTCATTGCTACTGGTTCAAAAGCATAATCAACAATAACATCAAACCCATATTTTTTTGATTCAGCTATATATTCTAGCCGTCCTGGTACAGGTGAAATATTAGTGATAGATGTAACAATAGTTTGTTGTGGCACACCAATTGATTTTGCTAATAGATACGCACAAGTAATATTTGATGCGTTGTGCACTCCTGCAATATTATTTGCATTAATAGTTTGCCCATTTAAATCAAAAGATAATCCATTTTTAGTTTGGTTTATATTGTTATATAGATACTTCCCTTCTACTCCAGGTTCTTCTCCAAATAAAAATTCTTGATCATGTTTAAACTGAGTAAAATCTTGATAACTAGGTATATCTGCGTTAACCACTATTGATTTTTTAATGGTTTTATTATTTATCACTTTATTAGGGAGCGTTGACATATAGTGAAATAATGTCATTTTTGCTTGTTTATAGGCTTCAAAACTACCATGTGCTTCGATGTGTTCATGATAAAGATTAGTAATACCAAAGGTATCGAAGTGTATAAATTTATGACGATGTTGCAGTGCACCTTGTGATGTTGATTCTATAATCGCTACTGTACACTTTTTTTGCACCATTTTTCTTAAAAATTTTTGTATTTTAGAATGCCCAAGCATGGTCATTTTTTGATCATTTAACATAGTTTTACCCGCAATAGTAAAATCTACGGTTGAAAGTGACCCAACAACATGACCAGATTGTTCTAACATTTCTCTTAAAAAAGCGGTGACGGTTGATTTACCACTTGTGCCAGTAATACCAATTACTATTAATTCTTTAGAAGGATTTTTATATTTAATAACTCCACCTAACGCAAATAAAAGATGTAATGTATCAACACCTTTTTGTGGAATGATTTTTTTTAATACCTTTTTTATCATAATGTCATCACTATACGCTAAGATGCTATAAACCACAACTACATGCGTAGTCGTAATTCATATGAGATTAATTCCATTTTTCTATGCGCTTGTTTAGCTTGATCAAATTTATTTCTTAAATATTTAGTAAGATTAAAATCAAGTAGTTGGCTAATCACTTCATCACTAAACTCAATAGCTTTATCTACTTCTTTTATATTTTTTTTAGAAGCCATTTTTATGGTGTGACGATACACTTCTCCTAAAACATCACAAAGCGCGGCAATGTAAATACGAGCTTCAATATCAATAGGTGTAGAAATATTTGAAAGTGGTTCACCATCTAAATATTGTTTAAATAATATTGCTTCAGCATATTCTTCTTGACCTGTAGCAAAAGATCCTTCTGATTTTAACCACTCATTTTTTTTAATCATGTTCGCACCTTCTTTTATAGAACGCTCCGCTTTTTTTAAATAGGCTAACGCTTCTTTATGATCATCTTTATGTAATGCAAAAATAGCTTTTTTACTAAGAGCCGTAGCATCAGAACTTTTTTGAATAATTTGATGTCGCAAATCGTAATATTGTTGAATAGTTTTTTTGTATTGGCTAAATAATTTTTTATCAAGATACATGTAATTAATAGTTTTTATGTCGTAACATTATAATTAAATTTATATTTTTATCTTTATAAATAGTGATTACCTAATGTAAAGGTATTAACTACTTATTATTATGATAAAAAAGGTGTGGATGTTTTGATGTGGACAAGCTTGACAATAAGTTTTTTTTAGTATATCATATTGCAGTAAACAAGTTATATATAACCTGTTTTAACAAAATAATAACGACTCGATAGCTCAGCTGGTAGAGCAGTAGCCTTTTAAGCTAATGGTCCTGGGTTCAAGTCCCAGTCGGGTCACTTGTCATATTCATCTCTGTACTCGTAAACTTCGTACAGGTGAATAAAGCCAAGCAAGCTCGTTTTGCTTGGTTATAAAAATACTCCCTTTTTGGGAGTTTTTTGTTACACAAGATTGACAAAACACAAATTTTATGGTAATGTCGCAAAAGTACATTTACATCATATTACAAAAAAAGGAGACATCATGAACTTATCAATTGTTAGTGCAAATCCAAATACAAAAGCTGGTCAAATCAACTTCGCATTTGATCTGGTAAAAAAAGGATTATCTACTCTTAAACACTTTCAAAAAGAAGTAAAAAGGATTCGTGAATCAGATTTACAAGATGGTGATTTGTCACCATCAATTGAGATCTCAGAGTGTCAACGGCACTTTACGATTAAAACATGTGCCTACACAACACCGCGTATTGTACATAAAAATAAGTTCAACATGCATTTGCGAGATCTTTTATCAATGGGGTTCATTACTTTTAAAGAAGTTGATGAAAAATTTCCAAATTTTCCTGCAAATAGCATTTCAGCTTTTTTGCAGTCGATGATCAATCGCAACTAAATGATTTTTTTGCTCTTTAAACCCCACTCAAACCAACAAACCACATACATTAAATAATGTTTGGGTTTGTTGGTTTTTTTTATTACATTGACAAGATGTAACTTTTATACTAAGTTTAACTTAACGCAAACAATTGTCGACACAAGGTGTATTGGTGATTGCAAGCATTGATAAAGGAGATTGTCATGGGCGTAATGCTTACTGGTAATCAGCTCAGGAAGATTTACAAAAAACTCGGAGAAATTAACCGGCAACTTTCGCAGGCTAAATATCCCCTTGATTTTGCTACGCTTTATGTCACGCTAAATGCGTTGATTAACGGTACAGTAGATCAAGTCACACATATATTTCCTTCAGAGTTACTCGCAAGTGAGTTGATACCTAGTGATTCTTATGGTGAATGGCAAATTGTATCTGATGGTTTACCCGAGCTTGATGATATTGATCCCAGTAACGTATTCCAACTCGACTTGTTTCTACCAGGAGAAAATTCACTTTCATTTTTTAAATGTAAAGAACGAGCACTTCGAAAGGGACACGACTATACATTGGCAGATGCAAAAACACTTTTAGGTGAGTCTGGTGTTGGTGCAGATATTTCACCTGAACTTCAAGGTAAATGCATTTTGTTTACAGGAACAGTTCTCGTAATGAGATCTACGGTTTCTGTAATTCGCTACATTCCTTATCTCAAATACACAAAAGATAAAATTTGGGGCATTCACTTTTTTCAAGAAGAAGCTGTGATTAGGAAATGTGATGGCTACATCTTAATCGAGCCTTAATCAGTACAAATTATTACCCACTCCCCTGTGTCTATAGGTGTGTGGGCTTTTTTTATTAAAAAAAATTATCAATATCATCAGTTAAAATTAGTAATTGTAAATTTTTAATTACTAATTAAAAATGGTATACTACCCTCCTATGAAACAAATATTAACAGCCATTATACCAATAGCTCTACTTATATTAGTGGGGTTCATTGTACAAAAAATTAGCGACAAGAGACATCCTATTTTATTAAAATTAGAAAAAATAGGTATTTATACAAAAGAAAATTGGTCACATAAATTAAACCAATACGCAATTTATCTTGCTTTACCCGCACTTATTTTTATATCATTAACTCACGCGGGTACAGGTATTACAAATGCGGCAACAACATTACAATTTACGTTACTTACCTCTCTTATATTTTTAGGAGCTACATATTTATTAGCAAAAACATTATATAAAGATGATGATAATAAAATTTCTACCCTATTACTTTGTGCCTTTTTTGGAAACATTGCTTATATAGGTTTCCCTTTTATAACAACATTAATAGCAGGGTCTAGTCCTCTTATTAGTCTTGTAGTAGGTATCCAAATTTCATTGGTATTTACTGTTATTTTATATTTATTAGAATTACATCTACATAAAAAAGCCTCAGTTCTATTTATCTTTAAAAAACTGTTTTTACACCCATTACTATTAGCTGTTTTTGCAGGAGTATTACTTAATCAGTTTGATTTTACTCTACATAAAACAATTACTGATACTATTACACTATTGGCACAAAGTGCCTCACCAGTTGTACTAATAGCACTTGGAGCATTTTTTGCTCACACAACACATAAACCAAAAGATATAAACCTAGTATGGATTATTACCGGTTTAAAACTTATTGCCTTTCCTCTTTTTTGTATTGTTATTGCAAAAATATACTTTGCAGATCAAACAACCGTAGTACCAATTTTAGAAGCTGGAATGCCTGTGGCAATCACAACATTTGCACTTGCTGATCAATATAATCTTAAAAAAGATGTTGTTGCTTATGCAATTTTAGCTTCTACATTATTGTCACTTATAACGCTTCCTCTTTTGGCTTATATTCTTGTTTAGTTATTAATACTACAAAATATCTTATAAAAAATAACTAGTTATTGCTAGTTATTTTTTATATTGAGCCCTAGAGGGTTGTGGAGGGTGTTGGAACTATTATTCAACATTCAGTTGATCTAAATATGGTAAGTACTCTTCACTCTCATTTAAAAATATATCTGCCATGATTTCACATTGTTCTTCAATATCATAATCACGCAATTTTTTAGAAGAGTTATAATGAACAACATATGTATCATTTTGAGAAACAAGCTCCCATAATGATTTTGGAATATAATCTAATCCAAAATGTTGATACTGCCAGACATGACAAACTTCATGAACAAGTAATGCTTGATATTTTTTATTTGAAAAAACATAGCCATTAGAAGGAAAAGAAATAATATTTTTTAAAGTTATTCCTGGATAGAATAAAGTAAGAGGACCACCCATTCTAATTTTTATATCTTCTAATCTGACACTCTCTCCATAAATAGGCTTTAATAATTCATATTCTTCACTAGTAAGTGAACGTAAATCAAAGAATACTGGAGCAAAAACTATTATTCCTACTCCTAAGAAAATGATAATAAGATAAATTATATTTTTTTTAAGTAATTTATACATATTACATAATAAAAATTATTTCGATTTAACAACATATTAATTCTACCACCAAACCAACAATAGTTCGAACTCCACGTGCCCCTCCTCCATTTTCATATTAGAATAATGTTAAATTCACCCTATAAAAAGGGATTGCTCTATTACTAGATATTTCAGCCAAAGGAGTGATCAGCCTCTGGCTGAAGTCATTAGTTATTAGTTAATACAAATCAATTAACAGGTGAAATATTGACAATCTTTGCTTATTTTTGTATAATTTCCTTCATAAAGTTACAACTTATGCGCGCCTAGCTCAGTTGGTTAGAGCACCTCGTTTACACCGAGGGGGTCAGGGGTTCGAATCCCTTGGCGCGCACAATTAAGATACTCAAATTTTGAGTATTTTTTTATACTTAAATATTAAGTTTAAGTTCAAAAGATTCGAACGTGGGGATGGTAAGGGGCAGAGCCTCTTACATTTCGAGGAAAGCCCACGAAAACCCGAAGGTTTTTGTGAAGCGAACGAAGTGAGCGCGTTCAATCCCTTGGCGCGCACACTGAAAACACTCTATATTATAGAGTGTTTTTTAATATATTGATGTCAGTTTAACTATTTACGGTTAGGTTTAGGGAGTATAGAAAGATTGGAGGATTTAGAAAACTTCTCCAAACTCCCTAAGCCTTCACTATCTATAAAAACCCTCTATTTTTTTATATATTTAATCTTTTTCAAACCAAACCATTTCTTTATTATTTGCATCACCATTATAATTGACAGTAATTTCTTGACCTTTTTTTATTTTTTTAATTGATTTAATAATAATTAGATTATTTAAAAAATCTTTTTCATATATAGCATTAGAATCGTAAGAATGATTATATATTGATCCATAACCTAAAGAAATTGCACTTTCCTCTTCTTTCCAACTAAAATAGTAATTATATAAATGAGTTTTATCAATTTTTTTTGTATCTTTTTCATTCAAAATAATTATTGGACATATCTCAATAACTTCATTGTTTTTGAAATCAGTTTTAGCAAAAATACCCGTTCCATGCAAACTAGATTTTTTAAATTCTATTTTCATATATATTATATATAAGAGAGTTTTTTAATTTAAACATTATATGATTTATACTTTTGATATATATCTACAATATTTTTAGTAGTGTCTAACTTATAATAACTAATAGTCTCACCATATGACAAAGGAACGTCTAGTACGTCATGTATAAGTGTTGGACCCCACGACCATTTTGATATAATTTTTTTATCAGTCATTACTAAGCCACTATGTAAAAATTGATCTGCAGTAGTCTGTTTATTTTTATATAAAATAATTAATCCTGGTTCTGATTGTAACTTTTTTGTTAAAATACCAATATTGATAAGGTGTTCAACAAAAGGACTATAAATAAAACCTTTTGTTTGTTTTATTATTGATTGATATTTATTTAACCCTAAAGCATACATAAAACAATTATAATTATGTTCTTCTATAGGAGGATTTTCTTGTACTACAATTTGAGATGGTAATTGATGTACTGTGTTTTTTAAAAATAATTCTAAAACATACCAATTCTTTTCATTTTTGGTACAGACAATATCATCTAATTTTTTTCTTAATTCTATAGAAATGCTCATAATCTATTTTTTACTCACCTTTAAAAAAGATCCATTGTCTAAATCTCCAAAAGCACTAGCATAGAGCGCATACATATAATCATTTATAATATATTTTTTCTTTCCACCTCTTTTGTCTGATAAAGGATCGTTTACATAAATAAATGTATCGTCAATTCCAGTAATTATATTAAAGTGAAAATTAAACCCTGGTTTATCATGTTCTAAAAAACTAGAAGTAAGTAATGCAATAAGTGGTCGACCTTGTGAGATCTCTTTTTTGATATCGTCTATTGATGGAACTTGTACCGTAATTTTACCATTTGATGTTAAATACTCATCAAAATGTTTTAGTGAATTTACTCGACTTTCTTTTGTATTATTTTTAATCAAATCTTTAAAATATAAACCTAATTCTTTTTGAGATTTATCTCTATCTTGTATAGTAAACAGATGAGGATTTTGTGTAATGAGTTCTACATCAAAACCATTATCAATTAAGTACTTTCCTAATTGTGGTGCATAAGTACCCATGCCTTTATACACCTCTATTTTTTGTTTTAAAGTTGTAATACTTCTATCAAGATCATAATGCTGTAAAAGCATACTAACGCATGCTACACCGCAATCAGAGCTGTTTTTATCTTGTGTAATTACAGGGATGTTTAGTTTCATAATAAACTGCTAAATTGTTAAATGGCTAAACTGCTGAATATACGTTTATGCGTGTATCTACTTTACATAACTCACTGGTTAATAGTTCAATAAAGAACTTTTACTAATAGCAATTTAGCAGTTTGGCCTGTTCCCCGCCAAGGCGGGGGGCAATTTAACAATAAATACCTCACCAAAACAATGCTAAAAAAACAACCCTTACTAATTACCTAGTTATTAGTTACTAATTCTTTAATCTTATTCCAATACACATCAACTCCATTATTTACTCTCATAAAATACCACCATTCTACACCATCTAAATAAACGCTGCTATTTACTAGCTGTTGAGCAATAATAAGATGTTTATCTAAAATTTCAATGTTCATTAATTTTTCTTGTTCCTGAATTGGTGTGTGGAGCATACCTATTGTTGTAAACCAAGGTTCTGCTTGTAATGCAGATATAAGCGTGTTTTCTAGTTGTACTTTATTCCACTTTAATTTTAACTTATATATATTGATAGAAAGCCAATTATAAGTAAATACTTGTCCATCAGTCCCCTTTCTTGATCTAAATATTGAGAGACCTAAAAGATCACTCTGGTTAACAGCACTTTTTATGTTACCTGTTTCTGCATTGTCATTTACTATGATTAATTGCTGACTATTAATCTCTTTAATTGCCAAAACTATATTTTTTACACGCTCATGATATTGTGGGCATTCTTCTGTAAATGGTACAAATGGATCAATTTCAACTTGTATCATCTCAAGTGATGGGTGCTCAGTGTATCTCTCAACAGTATTTTTAACATACCTTAGTAAAGATGCTTCTTGATTACCTTCAACCCACTTTGGAATTCTACATGCTACACCTCTTCTTCCTTTTTGCCCGATGATAAGTGTTGTTTTAATATCTCTTTTATTTGCTTCGCTGAGCATCCAATCGATATCTGTGTAATTATAAATTCCTTTGATTGATTCTACTTCTGACCAAAGTGCTGGTATGCTAATGTGTTGTGGTTGTAATTCTACTAATGCTGAGAGATATACATCTTTCCAATTTAAATCTAAACTTTTTGCATAGATAGGATCAAAATTTAATCCTATTTTTGTTTTATTTTGAGTAGCAGGAAATAAATATAAAAAAGCAATCATTACCACAATGAAACATAAGATAGAAATACTTATTTTTTTTACCAATTTCATACTAAAATATAAATACTACCATTTGCAATAGACCTAACAATAATAATAATTGAGAAAAATCACCTATAAATAGCATAAGAAGTAAAATTAAGACTCTCCCTATAGATACAAAAAATTCTCGCTGTATAAAATATGACGTACGATGTTTTGGTTCAAAAGTTAAAGCATGATCGTATTCTATAGCCGAAATTGCAGGAGAATAAAAAGCACTATTTATTCCTCCCCATATAGTTACAGCAAATATGTGCCAGGTTGAATAAACAACTGAACGTACTCCCCAATTAAACATCTCAAACACAGAAAAAGTTCTTGCTATTTTATTTTTAGAATGTTTATCAGATAATTTACCAGCAAAAAATAATATGCAGATGCTTACTATAGTAATTACTGATTGAGTCATACCGAGTGATACATAACTATTTAATATATAAAAAATAAATAATGGCCATGCAATTTTTTGACCTGTATCTATCATTCCTCTACTTAAAAAAAACAGGGCAATTTTATTTGAGTAATTTTTATGAATATTTTTAAATGAAAAATGATAATCAGTTTTAATATCAGGGCTAATAAATAAAAAGAGTGCCGCGAGTACTAATGAAACAGCACAGATAATAAAAACACTACCAAACCCAAATTGTTTAATAAGAATTCCACCTAGTATCGGACCAATAAATGAAGCGAGTAAACTTGTAGCTAACCGAGTACCAACCTCTTGACCTCGATGTTTTTTATCACTTTCTACATAAAAAGCATAATGAAAACCAAACCAAAATAATGCTGAACCAACTCCACCTATGGCTCCTATTAATATTAATGATATTGGTACTTTTTCTAATAAATAAAGTAGATACAATGCCACCATATATATTGGTGTACTTAATAATATAATATGTTTTACTCCAATCTTTCTTGAGAGAACTCCTACAAATGGTGAAGCAAAAGCAACAACAAGCGCCATACTAATAAAATATGAAAATGTTTGAGCGAGAGAATACCCAAGTTGAATATGAAGATAAATAGGAATAAACAACCCAACCATAGAAATACCAAATGAACGAACAGCCATTGATATATATAATTGATTAAGTGGTTTATCAATAAAATGATGGTGAAATTGATAGTGATTATTATGCATAGGCAGATATTATATCATGAAACTTGAAGACGTGAGTAATAGGTAAAGAAATTAAAGAATATGCGATTGATACGAATCTACAAATACTTTGTGGGTTATTTTGCTTGTTAAATTTAGCCTACCTTATTTTATATTTAATTTTTTTCTCTCTTTTAGATATAAACATTTTTTTTAATTATGATTGACATATTACTAAAATAATGATACAGAATAACTGTTCTTTCTACTGTTTTTTTAATATTATGGATGTTCCATACTTTTGATCAAACTATATTACTTACTCAACAAGTGAGTTAGAGGTCAACATGACTGTCGTCGAAAACAAAGGAACCTTTCTAGCTCGCGTTGAGCCATTGCTCTCTTCTACTGATTTTATACGAGTACAACTTGCCTATCAGTTGGCCAAAGATTATCATCGCAATCAATCGCGCAAAGAACTCGATGGAAACGGAGATCCACTTCGTTACTTCGAGCATATTCGTACTGTGGCAACGATTGTTATTGATGATTTTTGTATCATTGATGCAGATATGATCTGCGCGGCATTGCTGCACGATGCACTTGAGGACACGGACCTCACTGGGCAGCAAATTGAGTTCATCTTTGGGCAAGAAGTCTCGCGTATGGTTCGATGTCTCACAGCAATTCCCAAAGCTGGTTATATGAACAGGCTCCGTAAGTTTGCGGACTGGAAAGTCATGGCCATCAAACTTGCTGACAACTTGCATAATTGCCGATCGATGCATCATGGCAATATTGAGTGGCAAAAAAAACAAGTGCTAAAGCGGTTTAAAATCTACACTGATCTTTGGGATACGCTCCTAAACATTCAAGAGTCGTATATGCATATAGACAATGAGTTTCCAAGGGTTTTTGATAAGGCCATTCAAGAGTGCCATGAAATTTTGGTGGCAAGAGCAGAGGAGTTGCAAGTAGATATTGTTGATCGTCAAGAGGATGATTTCAGCGAAAGCTGTGCTTGATCTCACTGGCTGAGGTGATAGCTACCGATGCAGTAACACAAATCCTTCCCAACCGCGTAAAATCGGTTGGGAAGGATTTTTTTGTTTTAGTTACTGTTAATAACCTACTTTGTACAGCTAAACATTACAAAACAAAAAAACACCTGTTCGGTGGTTTTATTAGTAGAAATTTTATTTTTTACCTCTCTCGAAAGGGGTGTTTTAAAAATTTTGACTATCGGGGTAGAGTAGTTATTTACTTATTTACCATAATAACATACTTTTGATGTTTTGTCAAGGGGTGGTGTACAGAATTGGTGATAAACAACTAATAACTAGTGACTAGTAATTAGTAATGTGATCAAGCTTCATTAATTGGTATTGATTCTTTAGGCTTTCCTTTCTTCTTTTCTATTGCCAAATTGTTACATTGCTGGTTAATAATTAACAATTAGCAACTAGCAATTAGCAAATGATTAATATTCACTTATTGATATCGTTTCTTTATACTTTCCTTTCTTCATTTTTCTAAAGAAAATATAAGGTGCACCTTATAACTAATAAAATTGGCAGTACTCTTTAGTTTAAAGATTACTATCTTTTTAATAATCATTTAGCAATTTAACCTACCCCACTTTATCGTAACTATTATCTTTCCTAACTTTCTAAACCTACAAAACCTTCTAAATAAAAAAAACCACCAGATGTTTAACAAAAAACATCTAGTGGATATACCCTCTTAGCTACATCCAGGCACCGGCAAGTGAACACACTGCGCCCCTTTACATACATCTTGCGTACATGGATTTCCATCTTCAACACATGGTGCACCGTCGCCGCTTAAAGCTGGAGTATGGTAACAGCCAATGTCTTTTTTACAAAGATCGTTTGTGCAAGGGTTGTCGTCATTACAATCCTTTGGATTACCACCCAAACACTTCGTGTCTTTGCAGTAATCATTGAGAGTGCATTTATCACCATCATCACACTTTTTTGTATTTGCGACGTGATCACAACTTCCCTCTTTACATTGATCAGTAGTGCAAACTTCTCCATCACTAGAGCAAGCAAGCCCATTTTTCATTTGTGGGTGAGAACAGGTACCCGTCTTACAAAGATCTTGCGTACATGGATTTCCATCATCAGTACAACTTCCTGTTGAAAGTGGCTTAAATGTACATCCATTTTTTTTATCACAAATATCTTGCGTACAAGGATTATCATCGCTACAAACAGTGGCATCTCCTCCGACGCACTTTCCTGTTGCGCACTCATCATCTTTTGTACAGATATCTCCATCATTACAAATAACGCTGTTTAGATCTTTATGTTTGCATGAGCCATCGGTGTTACAACTATCAGTCGTACACGAATTACCATCGTCGCACAGGTTTTCGTCGGTGACACTATCGCAGTCATCATCAATACCGTTGCAAAGTTCTGGCTTTGGCGTCTCAGCGTCACAAATAGGATCACCAAGTGAATCACACTTGCTCACTGTTCCAGCACAAATACCATGTTGGTTTTTAACCTTGCACTCAACTTGACCTTTGACAATATTGTCGACGTTTCCATCGCAATTATCATCTTTAAGATTACACTCCTCTGCCTCTGGCATTTTTGCAGTACAAGCAGAAAGACCACTAGCACCACATGAACGTTGACCAAGGCATGTGCCAAACTCATTTCCGATAGCACATGCTGTTTTACGTGTCAGTGTTCTCGCTCTAAGGCTACAAGGACACTCACCACCATTTTGTGGCACACATTGGTGCGACGATGTTCCTGATTTTTCGTCTTTGGTGAGTTTGCATTCATACCCACTCAGACAATCATTAGCACCAATCGTACATTTCACTCCACAAAAGCTTCCGCTATTGCCGCGTGAAATGCAGATGTTATCACTACCACCATCTATGTTGCAATCTGAACTGTCAAAACACGGGTCACAAAAGGTGACAAATCGTGATCGACAATAAAAGATGCTATCAGTTCCTGATGTCTTTTCTACACATTCAAATCCTGTAGGACATTCTTCTACACAAATTTTAGAACAAATTTTACCATTTGCTGTTTGTATACAAATGTTAGAATCACACTCATCATTGCTAACACAAGAGGCACCAAAGGTACCCGGGTCGACAACAATATCAGGTGCTGATATTGAGTCGTTTTGCGTATCAGAAAAAGAGATGTCACCCTGTGATGAAGAACCATCACTAGAAATGACCGAGGCATCATCATTGCCAGGTAGATCTTGCTCACTTGAACAAGAAATGCTAGCAATAACCAAAAAAAATGGAACCATGGATAGCTGTTTCATAAAAGACTCCTTTGCTGTTTTGTCTATTGAAATGATCGCTAGTTATGTTAATTAGTAACTAGTAACTAATAACTAGTAATACCTATGATTTTACTGATTATTACTTACTAATTGTTAAAAAAACTATGTCTCACCGATTTTGTTTTTTAATCAAAATCGGTGAGACACACGAGCTTACTCGACACAGTTATCTTTTGCTTCGTGTTTACACCCGCTTGTGGGAGAACATGAATCGATGGTGCAAAGGAGGAAGTCTTCGCAATTACGCGGTTGACCGACGCATTTACCAGTGGAGCATTTCTCTCCAACGGTGCATTTGTCTCCGTCATCACACCAATAGCCGTCTTTGACTGACTCGTTTGAGCACTTACCTGTCTTTAGATCACAAAAATCTGTTGTACAGGGGTTACTGTCATTGCAATTGGTAGTGTTACCAATGCATTTGTTATTGTTACAGAGGTCGTTCGTTGTACAAAGATTTCCATCGTCGCACTTGACCTTGTCTAGTGAAGGGTACTTACAACCAGTAATCTGATCGCAAGTATCATCGGTACAACTGTTGCCGTCTTCGCACTTAAGTGCAATGCCTTTGCAAAGACCTTGACTACACTTGTCTGTTTTAGTGCAAGCATTACCATCGTTGCAAGGAAGCACATCATTGTATTTTGTTGTACACCCACCAGTTGCGCTATCGCAAATATCAAGCGTACACTCATTGTAATCGTTGCACTTTTTTGGAACACCTACGCAGTCTTTACCTTTGCAAAGATCAGCCGTAGTACAGGGGTTACCATCGTTGCAGGCACTCTTATCAAGCACCTTAGTGATGCAACCCTTTGATTTATCACAACTCTCATCAGTGCACGGGTTACCATCGTTACAGTCAACCTGTTTACCGATGCATGTACCGAGCAGACACTTGTCTGCCGTAGTGCACTCATTGTTGTCAGTACAAAATTGATCACCATTTATGACAGGCTTATTAATACACCCGCCAGTCAATGTATCACAACTATCAATCGTACAGACATCATTATCATTGCAATTGATTTTTTTGCCAGGCACACACTTTGACTCTTTGCAGAGATCTTCTAGTGTGCACTTGTCTCCATCATCACATTTTACGGTGCTTGTGTGAGGCTTGCTATAACAGCCAATCGCCTTATCGCAAACATCCATCGTGCAGGCGTTTCCGTCGCTGCAGTTTGGGTATTTACCTGAGACACAAGTATCTTTATTGCATTGATCTCCTTCTGTGCAAGCATTACCATCGTCACATGGCTTTGTATCTAGAGATACATTGCTGCACTCTCCCGTTTGATCGTTGCAAGCATCTGAAGTACAGGGGTTGTTGTCATTACAATCATTGGTAATGCCGAGGCACTTTCCTTTTTTGCAGACGTCCCCCTTACTACACACATTACCATCGTCGCACGGTATTTTTTCTAGATCTTGATAGAAGCAACCAGTCACCTTGTTGCAACTATTTTGCGTACAAGGATTGTCGTCTTCGCAGATGAGTTCATCACCTTTACAAAGACCACTAAAACAAGTGTCTTTAATCGTGCAAGCACTATCATCGTTGCAGTCATCTCCATCGAGTGACGTATACTCACACTTGCCCACCTGTTCATTGCAAGTATCACTCGTGCAAGGGTTATCGTCACCACAATCAAGTAGACTAGAACACTTCTTGAGACACAGCTCATTTTTTGTATTTTCGATATGAACGCAACCCTTCTTAGGATCGCAATAATCTACGGTACAAATTTCACCGTCATCACAAGTGTTGTCTTTTTTGACAAATGTACAACCAGTCTTAGCGTCGCAGGTATCATTGGTGCAGAGGTTATTGTCGTCACAGACCTTCTTTTGGTTGGTTGTGACACAGTTACCACTACTACATTCACCTGGTTCTTTGCACTTGTTGCCATCGTCACACTGCTTAGTGTTGTCTTTGTGTTTACACCCATTTTGGGGGTCACACCAATCATCAGTGCATTGATTGTTGTCATCGCAGTCGATCATCTTTGCATCGCAAAGACCATCAAAACATTGCACTTGCTTAACGCAAGCATTCTCGATAGAACAGTCAACACTGCTAAGACACTTTACCGATGGTGTACCATGACACTCACTCGACTTGCAAAGATCGCTAGCCGTATATGGGTTATCATCGTCACAATCTTTGCTATTACTGATATAGACACAGCCCTTAGTCGGGTTGCAGGTGTCAGTCGTGCATAGATTACCATCGTCGCACTTGCTAAAGTTGTTGGTGTATTGACACACACCATCATCAAGCAAACATTCGTCATCAGTGCAAGGATTACCATCGTTACACGGTTTGGTCTCTGTGCACTCAGGCACAAAGGTATCAGTAGTCTCTTTAATATCAAAATCAGTAGCATCGCCGCTGCTTTCTCCATCAAGAATAGACATACCATCAACGACACCAGAAGTGTCATCACCGACAGGTTCATCTGGACTACTGCATGCAGCAAATCCAAAAAACAAAACAATAAGACACAGTTTGTACAAAGTGTTCATCTCTTCCTCCGTGCTCTGTATAGTACAAAGCTTTGTGTAGTCTATACATACTCACATGAGCACATATGTACTTCTTCGTTTACCACATGGTGAAACGAATTCCTTTTACAATTAATAACTAGTAATTAGTCACTAATAATAGAATGGATTCGTGCCATCATAAAGTTATTGACTTTACTACTTTATGTGGATTTTGTCAACTAAAATGGGTGCGATTTTGTAAATTTATGATAGGTATTGATTGTTTATGTTTTTCTATCTTCATTTCCATTGCCATATTGTTAAATTGTTATATTGCTGAAGATGCATTTGTGCATTCATCTTCTTAGATAACTTATTGATTCAATAGATCATTAATGAGGTATTCATAATGAAAATATAGAATAAAAGCGAAGCGTTACATTACTACACACTAAGATTTTTAATGAACCATACGGGTGTGGGGCTAGTCGTCGCACCGCCAAGGCGGAGCTATGCCTAGCTTCGCTATCTATCATATTTATAGTCGCACAAATGCGCCTAGCGGCCATGTTACCCCGCGGTTTTTGGTACCTTTTTTAAAAAAGTAACTTAAGATTAAGAATGCTCTTATATATTTTTGCTTATAAACAGTATTTAATTGTCAGCATAATCAAATACTTATAAAGAAGAATTGCTAAAAATAAGATAAAAAAAACACCTGATTACTCAGATGCCGCGTTGAAATTATACTATCAACTAAATATTATTCGACTTGATGAGTTTTCCACCAACGAGCAAATAGTTTAAAGAACACATATACTTCATAATTTGAGCTACCAAACCCAATGGTAAACTGTTTTTGATTTTTTGCATAAGAACCAAATACAAGTTCTTCAGGAAAGCCTTCACAATAGGTTGATTGTTCCTCTGATTCAGGATTAAATAAGTCCAAAAAATCGAAGTATACACCTTGAGATGAAGATACTGATACCTTCCAATCGTAGAAATTGCACCGAAGCACAAAAAATGTACCATCAGGTAGGGTCAACTTAAACACAGGAAGAGGTATTGATTTTGAATAATGCGATGAAATGATCGTTACACCTTCTTTTACTAAGGATTCATACTCCTCATAATTACTTGCAAATAGCCCAATCAAATTATCTATTACAAATGTAATCTGTGCACTTTGTCCAGATTTATATCTCAGAGTTTCACGTGGTTTATTTTGATCAAGCCAATCGTTGATAGATAGTCCGGTAGTCATGATGTACTCCATGATATATGGTCAGATGATACTGACACAGAAGTTAATCATATTTTTTATACTATGTCAAGGTATAAATTAAAAAAACACCTGTTTAAGGTGTCGGCATTAAAACACTTCTATTATGTTATCTTAATCCAAAAACATAATTAAAAAAAACAGACCGATAAGAAGAAACACTTCAATCTCATCATCATCTTCTTCTTTTTTTTGATTACACTCACAAGCACACATCTCGACAATTTCTTTATTTTGAGGAGTATCGGTACAAGGGCAGAGCCTAATTGGCACACCTTCTTTTACCTCACATGTTTTTTGTGTAGGTACATCTTGTGTTTTTTTAGAAGTTGTTTCTTTATCAGAAGTAATTGGTGAGGTAGCATCACTACCACAAGCTGACAAAAAAACTAAACATACAATGAACAAGCTACAAACCAACCAAGTATTCTTCATGATTTCCTCCTTAAACTTACTGGTTCATGTATATATGTATCATGTATGTACTTTTTTAGCAATATAAAAAACCACTAAATAAGTGATTTTCTTTACTAATTATTTCAACCAAAGGACTGATCAGCCTCTGGCTGAAGTCACTAGTTACTAGTTAAACAACCTACTCCATAACCCCCAAAAGATACATCACCACAATTCCTAAGATAAAAAACACCAGTTGCATGGTAGATTTTTTACTATCTCGTTCTTTATGTAACTCAGGGATTATATCTGCGCTAGCAATATAAATAAATCCACCAGCAGCAAATGGGACCAAATATTTAGTTACTTCTATAAACATACTACCTAGATAAAATGTAAGTACTCCACCTAAAATAGCAAAAAGGCTGATTAAAAAATTTAATAGTAGTGCTTTTTTTTTGGTATACCCACCATAAATTAATATACCAAAATCTCCAATTTCTTGTGGAATTTCATGAAACGCTACAGCAATTGTAGTAGCAATACCAACCGGAGCTCCTAGCATAAAGCTTGAAGCAATGATCATACCATCTAATACATTATGTACAGCATCACCAATAAGATTCATCGTTGCAACGGGGTGAATATGATTATCAGTACTTGCGTGATGACAATGTCTCCAATGAATAAAGGATTCTACAATATAAAATGTTAGCATACCGGCTAATATACTAAACGAAATATCTGGACCAAAACCATAGGTTTCTACTGACTCTGGTAATAGATGAAAAAAAACATCACCGAGCAACGTACCTGCAGCAAAACTTACTAATACAAGTAATATTTTTTTGAGAAATTTTTTGTTTAAACCAATAGTAAATACTCCTACAAGAGATATAAGACTAATGATACTTATTGAAATAATTATCTGAGAGAGCATATATTATTAATTACAGTTTGTACAAATACCACGAAATGAGACTATGTGGTGTATTTTTTTAAAACCTTTTACTACTATATTTTTTTGTATCTGACAGGGTACACATTTTGAGTCACCGCAATTATCACATATAATATGATGGTGATGTGACGTTGGTTGATGCAGTTCGTAATACTGTTCTCCCTCTTTTACAAACACTGGGTGTATAACATCAAGGCTTGTCAGAAGTTCTATGGTTCGATACACTGACACTCTATCAAGCTGTTTTAAATCATCAATGATTTCTTTGGTACTAAATACCTTTTTATGGGTAATGAGCCAAGACACCACTTCTTTTCTCGGAGTTGTTATTTTCTTTTTTTCTTGAGAAAGTTTTTCTATTATCCAATTCATATTTATTGCAATTCAGTTGCATTATAGAGGAATGTGGTTGAGATGTCAAAGATGTTTTGTATCAATTGTTGATAGAAGAATAGATAAATTATCATTTATTGGTATTGGTTCTTTATACTTTTCTATCTTCGTTTCCATTGTCATATTGTTACATTGTTATATTGCTGAAGATGCATTTGTGCGTTGATTTATCTTATATGATTTATTGGTTCATTATTGCATTAAAGATATATTATAATGAAAATACAGAATAAAGAACCCATTGTTAAACACTAATGTTTATAACGAACCATGAATGGGGCTAGTCGTCGCGTACTCAATATAAATAAGGGTTGCTATACTCATTAATTGCTTCCGCCAAAGGACGGATCAGCCTCTGGCTGAAATCGTTAATCAATAATCACCAACGAAACAAAGTCCCCTCCCCACCAATTACTAATTACTAATCACTAGTTACTAGTTAATATGCAAAACTCCTGGACCAAACACCTAAAAAAAGAATTCAATAAACCATACTTTAAAAAGTTACTCTCTTTTATACAAAAAGAATACAAAACAAAAACAATCTTTCCTCCGCAAAAAGAGTTATTTACTGCTTTTGATCTTTGTGATTTTGCTGATGTGCGCGTTGTTATTTTAGGGCAAGATCCATACCATGGTTTAGGTCAAGCACATGGACTTTGTTTTTCTGTAAATCCTGGTGTGCGTGTTCCCCCTTCTCTCAAAAATATTTATAAAGAATTATATACTGATATTAAAAAACCAATTTCTGATAATGGCGATTTAAGAAACTGGGCAAAACAAGGAGCGCTACTCATCAATGCGAAGATGACCGTTCAACAAAAAAAACCAGCATCACATCAAAAAAAAGGCTGGGAGGTATTTACTGATGAAGTGATAAAAGAAATTTCTAATAAAAAAGAACATGTTGTATTTTTACTCTGGGGAAATTTTGCAAAATCAAAAATAGATTTTATTGATCAATCAAAACACCTAGTACTCACCGCGGCGCACCCCTCTCCGTTTAGTGCATATAATGGGTTTTTTGGATGTAAGCATTTTAGTAAGACAAATGAGTATTTAACTTCTACCTCTCAAACACCAATCGAGTGGTAATGTAGTACATGTAATTAATGTTATACTTGTAATCATATATTGCAGATTTATTTAAAAACATATATGAAAAATAATACCCCTCACCTATACATGAACTTTGGTCGCATTAGTCTTGCTATTATTTATATTTGGTTTGGATTGTTAAAAGTGATACATCTGAGCCCTGCAGAACCTCTTGTTACCGAATTATTAAATAGTACCATGCCATTTTTTGAAGCAGGAATGTTTGGTGCTTTTTTTGGGCTTTTTGAAGTTGTCTTGGGTATACTCTTTTTATTTCCTAAATATGCTCGTATTACCATGTATCTTTTTATATTTCACATGATAACAACAGCACTCCCTCTTATACTTTTACCGCAAGCAACCTGAAGTGGACCAATGATTTATACACTTACAGGACAATATATTGTAAAAAATTTAGCATTGGTAGCACTAGCATTTATAGTACTGCAAGAGAGACTATTTGTTAAAAAATCTTGACTTTATCATCTATATCAAGTAGTATCATTTTAGTTTAGCAACAACAGGAGGCAGCTATGTCTGATCAAAAAGATGAGTCGCTCATTTCAAAAATTTCTGGTGTAGGCAAAGATGCGAATTCAGAAGAAGAAAAACCAAAAGCACTTATGACTGATGAATTTGTAGTTCCTTTTGATGGCTGTTCAAATGGAAATAACGCCTTTCCCAGAGTTTCATATCGGCCAAGTTCTTGGGGTAATGAACCTTACTTTTATAATCAAGATAGGTAAAATAAAGTGATGTACACGGTGTACGTTACCTCATTTATAGTGCCTAGTTTGTAGGAGTACAAGATGACTGACCAAAAAGATGAACCGCTCATTTCAAATGATACTGATGCAGAAGAAGACGCTACATCAAAAGGAGAAAAACCAAACGTTATACCACTTATGGATGATCGATTTGCAGTTCCCTGTAGTGGACGTTCAAATGGCAATAATGCCTATGCTAGCGTTTCTAATCGCCCAAGTTCTTGGAATAATGAACCCTACAACTCATAAATAATGAAGCAGTCTCAATGACATCAAAGAGCTTAATCGCTTACCACAAGAGTAGGTAATGATTTGCTCTTTTTTTTATTGCCTACATTGACATAACACTCTCCTTTTGCTACACTTTTTTTGACCATTGACCAAGAGGAGTGAGACATGAATGACAAATCTTTAATGGATGTTTTGTTAGAAAAATCAAAGACTGAACCGGTATTTGATCCTGCTACAGGAACTTTTCACCTAGCAATTAGCAAACCTTGCGACTATAAAGAAGAAGCTTTTAATCTTTTATACCGTATGTTACATGCAGGTATTATCTCTATTGATGAGGTTCCTGCGTATAGAGAACAAATTCTTTCTAGCAATCTACCTGAATTAGGCTCTACTATTCGGCTTGCTCTAGATGCAGATCCTGATATTGAAGATCCTAGAGGAGTTAGTTTCTATATCTCATTCTATTACTTGCGAACAAAACATTTTTATTCAATGGAAGACTTTAGATTTGTTTGTGAAACATTGATAAGTATTTTTGTTTTTGAAAAAGGTTCTCAAGAAGAAAGAGACCTCATTGATCAAACTAAAGCGTTCCATATTCCAGAAAAAGTTGTTCCTTTGCCAACAAAAAATATTAGAAGAATTTTGGGTAGTAATACTCGGATAAATAATACTCAACCAAATGGTAGAACGGTTATTATGTAACGATACATTGACCGTTTTTTTTATACAAAAAAAACCTAAACACCATTGTTTAGGTTTTGCTATATTTTTTTAAAAGATCTAACTTACTTTTTGTTTACTTTTGTGTCAGGATTTAACAATGTATATGTTAAAACTGCCCTCACTCTTTTATCAATTAGTACATGACCACATTTTTCGCAATGATGAGTTTCCCTCTCTTTTGAGGAAATTTTAAAATCTCTCAAAGAATAGATTGCATCACACTTCTCATTTTCACATTTGATCCCTGACATGTAAACACCTCTAGGTTAAAGGACTCTTAGAGACTAAACTAAAACAAGGCATTTGTAAAGGGGTCACTTCTATTTATTTCAAAAAAAGCAACGAGATATTATCTCGTTGCTTTTAAATCCTCTACTTCACCACCAATATCACCGGCGCAACCATCCCCATAGAACAGGTAATCTTATATCTCCCCTTCTTTGGTTTTCCTAGATCAATTGTATTACTACCACGATTAAGAGCGGTAAATCCATCCATCAATCCAAAGACAGATAAATATGCACCACAGCCAAGTACTCCTTGATTATCAACTTCTAATACAGTTGGCACGCCAGCTTTAATAGTCATTGATGATTTTGGTATATACTCAAATCCTTTTGCTACTAGTGAAATAATCTGTTCATCTCCAACTTGTTCAATTACTTCTTGTTGCTGATTTGATTGAGCAAATAAATCACTTGCACTTGATACTCCTAATACATTTAATTGACCATTAATATTATAAAAAGCAAACAGTAATACAAGTAACCCTGCATACATATTAAACTTCGCAGTAAGATGTGGTTTTTTATTCATTTGTAGTCCAAATACACTAATACCTATTAATGCGGGTAAGGTTCCAAATACAAATGCTGACATCATCAGCGCGCCAATTATAGCACTACCACTGGCGAGCGCTGCACCTTGAGCAATTAAGGTAAAACCACAGGGTAAAAAAAATGTTCCAGCTCCGATTAAAAACGGACCACGATTGTTTCCTTCTTTATCTGTTATTTTTTTACTTAATGCTTTTGGTAATCTAAACCGTAACTTTTGTGCAAACTTCACATCTAACATTTGTAATGCAAGTATCACCATAACAACTGATACTATAATTACTAACCCAGCATACCTTGCAGTATTATCTAAACTTACAATACTACCAAGTCCTCCTAAGCTTGCACCTAAGATAAAAAATCCAACGACTCTACCAAGATGAAATTGAACATGTGGCATTGACCGAACGACAACATTTTCTCCTATACTTTGTTCATGCCATCCTTTTGTGAGTGATAATAATAGTCCTCCTATTAATGCCGCACAACTTGATACACTCGCAACGGCTCCTAATACTATTATTCCAAAAATAGATTGAGAACCTGAAGTGTTCATAAACCTTCCTAGTTGCAATGAGTCAATTGCATAAAATCCTATCGCTAAAAATAGTACTACCCATAACGGTTCAAGTTTTTTCTTTAGAACCTTCCAGTTAATATCTACTCCCTCTCCTTGACCACCTCGTGCATTAAATATTTTTTGTTGTCTTGGTTGTGGTTTTTTTGTATAGAATGTATATCCTAAATCTTTACCTATACCTTCTAATTTCTCTAATGTAATGTGTGTTCCTTTTTCACAATCAATTCTCACTGACTGATTAGATAAACTTGCATCTACTGCATGTACACCTTTTAAGTCTAAGATCTTTTTTTCTATTAATAATTCACAAGAAGGACAATGCATTCCTTCGATGTAATATTTTGATGATGTTGTTTTCATATATAATTAGCAATTAACAATTAGCAATTAACAAGGTGACTCATTAATTTAGCTATGAAACTCTGAGGTTAAATTTGAGATACAAAACAATGATTAACAATTAGCAATAGTAACTTAAATACAAAATAATTTTATTAAACGATCTTGCTAGTGGTTAATTGCCCCGCCAAAGCGGGATTATCACTAATTGTTAATTCAAAAGTTATTTTGAATTCTTTAACCTAATACTGTTCAACAATACTGAAATTGAACTAAAGGCCATTGCTCCACTTGCGATAATTGGTGAGAGTAAAATTCCAAAAAATGGATATAGTACTCCAGCCGCAACAGGGATAGCAATTACATTGTATCCAAATGCCCAAAATAAATTTTGTTTAATTGTTTTCATGGTTAATCTTGATATAGTTAATGCTTCTACTAATTTATCAAGTGTCCCTTGTACTAATACAATGTCAGCAGATTCAATTGCGACGTCAGTCCCCGTTCCCATAGCTATACCTATATGTGCCTCAGCTAGCGCAGGTGCGTCGTTTATTCCATCTCCGACCATTGCAACAACTCCCATTGATTCTTCTTTTAGCGCTTTAATTTTTGCTGATTTCTCATGTGGTAACACTTCGGCAATAACTTCATCAATACCAAGTTGTGCGGCAATGTGCTCTGCAGTTTCTTGATTATCACCAGTTAACATTACTGTTTTAATTCCAAGTTTATGCAACTGAGCAATTGCTGATTTTGATTCTTCTTTGATTGTATCAGCAAGTGCAAATACTCCAACGATCTTTTTATCTATTGCCATATAGATAATTGTGTTTCCTTCTTTTAACCATGGGTGTGAAATATCATTTATTTCTTTAGAAATGTCTATTTTTTCTTCTGCAAACAATCGTTTGTTTCCTAGTCTAATTACTTGTTTATTGATTGTTCCTTGTACTCCTCTTCCTTCTATAATATTAAATTTTGTAATATCAAAATCATTTTTAATTTGTGCATGCTCTGTAGCATAAGTAGTAATAGCAACAGATAGAGGGTGCTCTGATAAATGTTCTATCGCATGAGCTAGTGGTAAATGATTTTTTTTGTCTTCTATATGTACATGTACTACTTCTGGCTTTCCTTTTGTTAGCGTCCCTGTTTTATCAAAAACAATGGTACTAATATCATGAGCTCGTTCAAGCGCTTCAGCATCTTTGATTAAGATACCTCTTTTTGCTGCTCGCCCAGTCCCTACCATTACAGCAGTTGGTGTAGCAAGTCCAAGTGCACAAGGGCACGCGATAATTAGTACAGTAGTTGCAATATATACCGCCATTTCTAATGATTGGGTAGAATTGATAATGCCTTGATTTGCAGCAAAAGCATACCAAAATATAAATGCAATAATAGCCACAGATACAACCGCTGGCACAAACTTACTAGAGATAATATCAGCCAACTTTTGAATTGGTGCAGTACTTCCTTGAGCTTCTTCTACCATAGCTATGATTTGAGAAAGCATTGTATCTTTACCAACTTTATTTGCTTTAAATTGAAATGATCCTGTTTTATTTATTGTTGCACCAATAACACTATCACCTTCTTTTTTAGAAGTCGGAATTGACTCCCCTGTTACCATTGATTCATCAATAGTTGAAGCACCGCTCGTAATAATTCCATCTACTGGAATTTTTTGACCAGGACGCACAACAATAATATCTCCAATAACCACTTCACTTACTGGGAGTGTTATTTCTTTACCATCTCTTATCACTGTAGCCTCTTTTGCTTGAAGTGTTAATAATGATTGAATTGCATCATTTGCCTCTGTCTTTGCTCTCATTTCTAAAAATCTTCCAAAGAGAATGAAGAGTACAATAAATACAGCGGCTTCATAAAATACATCAACTTCTAATTCTCTAAATAATGAAGAACCAAAAGTAATCACACTACTAAATAACCATGCTGTAGTGGTTCCTAATACAATTAAGGTATCCATGTTTGCAGATTTTGCTTTCATTGCATTTTTAGCACTGATAAAAAAATCTTTTCCTCCTATAAATAATATTGGAGTTGCTAGTAGCCATTGTAAAAACCAAAATACATTTACCTCTTGATTAAAAATAGTAGTAAACCCAAGTGGCGCGTGATGCATTTCAACTATTCCAAAAAAACTTAACCCCATATATATCATAAGTAATATAAATGGTATTGCAGCAACAGCCACCCAAATAAGTTTTTTTCTCAACACTTCAAATGCTTTTTGTTTATGATTTTTAACTTCAGTAGGCGAAGCTAATATTGTTTCTCCATTATCTTCTACAATAAGTTCGTAGCTTCCTCCTTTTTTAACTGCTTTAGTAATATCCTTTATGGTAACTTTTGATTCATCATATGTTACTGACATTTTTTCTGTAGCAAAATTTACATGCACAGCAGATACTCCATCAAGTTCACCAACAAATGTTTCAATTATTTTTTTACAAGAAGCACAATGCATTCCTGCGATTTGATATTGTTCTTTTTTCATAATATAAACGATTAATAACTAACGACTAGTTCTATTAAAAAAGAAATACCCAAACAATTCGGATATTTCTATATGATAACAATTACCAAGTTTTAGGAGAGAGTAACCCTTTTTTGATATATAAAAAAAGTGGTTCAAATACCTTTGGTGAACCTCGAGAAGAACGCATTCCACAAAAATATAAAAGCGCTTTAGGACTGATAAATACAACTACAAATCGTACAAAAAACAATACAATAACCATGGCCATCATATTTATGCCTGTACTAGAATTATATTGTAGAGAATGGATAGTATCCATTTGAGCTGTAGCTTCAGGACCACAACAATCAGTTCCCTGATCATGATTCAGTTCACCTGACATTGGTACATTAGGATCCATATTAGCATCATGAGCTAACATACCTAAAGAAGCTCCTTTACAAAAAAAGAGTATCGTTACAAGTACAAATGTTGTAATGATTTTTTTTAACATGCTTATATAATAGATTATTTTGTTTTTTATAGCAATATGTACCTTGACAAATTAACAAAAAAGAGGTACCATCTCAAACGATCATAAAATGTAAGGTAACCTAGTTATCTCACGTCACCCAAGGAGTTAGATTATGTTCCTTTCGCTTACACTTTCACGAGTAATTCTTACAGTTAAAGATGGAGTGGTTACTGCCACCATCACACAAAAGCCCTATACTGAAGTCAAATCTTCAAAGATTTTGACAAAAGCAGATATTCTTTACTATGTACATTGTAGGCTTAAATTGTTTAATTTCATTTCAATTGATGATTTTAAACAAATTGCTGATCAGGTACGCATGGCAAAAGATATTGCTGATGGTGATCTTAAACCTACTCTCAAAAAAAATGATGATGAGACTGTCACCATTACTACATTTGTAGGCGATAGCCGCAAAATTAGTAACCTAAATCGTTTTAACACACTCTGTAATACATATGTTAAAAACGGACTGATCACCTTACTTGAAGCTACTGAACTCAAACAAAAGGTTCATACTCTCGTACCAGATCTACCAAAACATAATAAATTGTCGCTAGAGGAGCAAGCCAAAATTACAAATGACTATCTCTCAAGATCTAGTGGTGTTCATTAAAAAGCACTAACCGCATTAGCGGTTTTTTTATTTATAGTTTATTTTAAAATATACGCTCTCCCCCACTTCTCTATAGTATATTTAGAAATATATGAAGCTAAAATTAATATAATCAAATACACAAAAAATCTACCAGCTTCACCTAATGTGGTACTTATACCTAAATAAACATACATCTCATATACCCATAAATACACAGGAAATTGTAAAATATAAATACCATAAGAAATATCTCCACCAATCACAAATGGTTTTATTGATAATAGTTTTGCCACTCTATCTTTTGTTTGTGCTATGCCAATAATAACCAACGCAAAAAGTGGAGCAAGCAACCCACTATGTTGTAATGGGTTATATATGTTATCTATAAATATAGGGTTTAAAAATAAAAGAAGTAAAGCAATTCCGGACCAAATTTTTATGTTTTTATTTACTTTTGTATACCAAGTCCCTGCCATCATACCAATAACAAACGAGTTTACATGAAGCAGTGGAAAAAACTTCATAAAGTTACTTGCCAAAGTCACTGTTGGTGTATAAACAAAAAAGATGTAGCTTGTTATTGCCGTACTAACTAACCAAATAAACGCAGTAATTGATAACTGTTTTTTTATATCTTTTTTTGCAAAATATACAATAAGAAATGGAAACAATGCATAAAAAAACATTTCTACAGATAAAGACCAACCAGTAAAATTAAGTGTTAACGCTTGCCCTGGCACCCATGCTTGTAAAAATGAGACTTGTAGTAAAAAAGATAAAAAATCTTCTCTAAATAATCCTTTTTGATAAAAGTTAAATAAAAGTACTCCAAGCAATGATACAAAGTAGATTGGAGCAATGCGTGCAATTCTCGCTTTGTAAAAAGAAGTTACTAATTTTTTATCAATTTTTTTACCTAATTTATCACTATATACATGGACCATAATAAATCCAGACAAGACAAAAAATAGTGTTACTCCTAGATTAGAAATAAGTACAAAGGGTTTTGCTAATGCACTCGTAAATGGAGCACTCCACTGGCCAAAGTGAAAGATCACAATGGCCACAGCAGCAAAAAAGCGTAAAAAATTAAGTTGTGAAATAAACGTGTATGAAGTTTTTAATTTCATGTTTTATTTGTTGATAGAAAGGTGCTTGATTCCTGTTTCTCCGATGATTTTTTTGTATTTTTCTTGTAACTCGTAAAAAGAATTTTCTAAATCTTCTTCTGTCATTTCTTTAGCTACATTTTCTGGATATAGTTCGTGTAATTCTTTTTGTGTAAGTTGATCTACTAAGAAATCCCAAAAAGTATATTCGTTGTACTCTTCTAAATCTGTAATAATTTTTGTAGCAACTTTTTCGTTTAACATTTTTTCTCCTTCAAATTCTTCTACTAGGTCTTTACTATCGTGATCAGCAGCTTCTTCTAAAAATAATGCTGTTAAATTTTTAATATCATCAGCCTTTTTAGCATGTACATTTTTTTCTGTCATTTCTCCCATTAGTCCGTAAAAGTTTTCTGCAGTTTCTAATGCGATAACAAGTGTACGATATTGTTCTTTAGATAGTTTCATATGTGTTTTTTAATAGTTCAAATATATTATTTTAGTCGCACTACTGTAGCTTATTTTAAGAGTTTAGTCAATGAGTAAATTAACAATTATTAGTTACATCTTCTAATCTGCTTAATTTAAATTATTAAGTAGTATTTTTTTTAATTAAATGAACTAAATTTCTTGACGGGGATTTTTAAATAAAAAACATTACTCTGAGGCTTCTATATCTCCACCTTTATTTTCTCCTGTAAGGAGATATAAATATTCTTGTTCTCTACTAGGGTGAAGTTCTCGCTTATATGACTCGATGCCCTCTTCTGCTGCTCCTGTTCCAAGAGTAAACTCCTGAGAACCTTCAAAAAGCTTTGCTCTCTCATGATGAAGAAATCGACTAAGCCCCAAAAATGAATAATCTACTTTAAGATGAAGACCTACCCAATTACCACTTGGGTGATAAACTCCCCAAGCAAAACCAACCAAATTTCCTTCTACCTCAACATATACTTGTTTAATCTCATAATCATCTAGATGATTTAAACAAAATTGATAAAAATCTTCGCTTTCTTCAAATAAAAAACTCCGGTTTTGTCGTTGTTGTTTCCAGTGATCATAAAAACTTTTTATTTTATCTTGATCATAACTATGATAGATTTTAAAATCATATCTTCGCTTAAACAATCTAACTTTTTTTCCAAAAGAGCCTGAAGGGTTAACAAAATCATCTGTACGATAAAAAAATTCGGTTCCAATTGGTCGCTCAACAAATATCTCAATACCTTTATCACGGACACTCTCTACATCAGATTTAGTAGCAAATACAACTGAGCATCTCTCCCAATTCAAAGGATTTTTAGGAAGGAAAAGTGAAGGAAAATCATTTAAAAAAAGTTGATCTTGCATTACAACCACAACATCACCATTTCTTATAAAAGAATAAGCACAAAAATCTAAATATACAGATGTTGAAACATAAGCAAAAGGAAATCGGCTAATTAATTCTTTAGAAATATTGTGTATTTTTTTCATATATTGAATACAATAAAATTTTAAATAACAAAATCTAAAGGAATAGTCATATTTTTATGTCTCACCAAAAGAAGATCCATAGCTTCTTGTTTGCTTAAGTGCATAATATCTCCATATTTATTTTGTATTAACTCAATAAATCGTTTATCTGTTTTATATTTTTGCAACCAATCATAGTAATACACATAAATCATTGTCTGAAATGTTTCTTTTTTAACCGTATTTTTAAAAGAAAGCATATGTTTAAAATCAGAAAATGTAATGGTATCCTCTCCTGCATACAGTTCTTCAATAACTTCCATTAACTTACAATTATTACACTGACCACATCGTTTTTTAAAATAACAGGTAGTAGTATTTTGTAATACTGACAAATAATTTGTTGCCATCATCTCATAAACAGCATATTTAGAAAGCCCTGCAATTGGTGAAACAAATGTTATCTGTGGTAATAAATCTTTAGCCATGTTCTCAATACGTTTCATATTCCTCTCATTTTGCATATCATTACGTTCAATGACCTTTCCATCTATTTTTATATCGTTTTTCCAAAGTTCATGTTCATGTCCAAAACAAATATTCTTAGCATCATATTGCTTTGCAAAAAATAAACCTATCATACTATGAATGAAATCTCGTCCAAATGGTATAGCATTATATTCTGGAAAATGATCAAATTTATTAGAATATTTCTTTCCATGTTCTAAAATTTTTGGCCACCAGACATTAACCCTTTCACATGTTACCTCTAGCTGTTTAGACAAACGCTCAATACTCTCAAGTTCATGTGACTTTTGATGAATGTTAATATCTGTAAAAAAAGGATATACAGTAAACTTATTTTTTTTTAATAATAAAAGTGAAAGTGAAGAATCAATTCCACCAGACCAACTTAATACCGCTCGTGAATCTTTAAGATCTTTATATTTTTTAACCTGACGAGTGCTTTTTTTGGCAAATAACACGTTAGGATTGATATAATCAACACCTTCAGAAAAAGTGCGAATGTCATATAATGATGTCACAATCTCTTCAAAAAAATTGGATCCTCCGGACCATGACATTTCTATCTCTTCAGCTAAAACTAATGATCCTACTACGGCAGCACACGAAGAAGCTAACAACCTATGATAGGCTTGTGAGAATTTTTTTATACTAAAAGGAAATGTAATTTCAATCACTCCCTTATCTGATTTATCAATTATATAAGAGAAATGAAATACCTCATTTCTAACAGCAAAGTCACAATATACATGCTTCGCTGGTTTGATTGTTTTTTCTTTTTTCATATCAATACTATACACTAATTTTATACATATATAAAAGATGACCTTAAGTTGTAAAATGAACTTAACAGAAAAATTTCTATTTCTATTAAAAAATCTAGCAAAAGCCAGATTTTAATTTATATTTTATAGATGTTTTACACTTTCTACTAATTCTTTTTGTTCTTTATTTGCTTGATCTAAAATATTAAAGAAAAATTCTTTTTGTTCTTCTTCTGAACCATTTCTAAAAAGAGCAGAAATATCTTTTTTGCTTTCTTTTTTTGTAAAAATTGATTTTATTTTATGTAATAGTTTTTTCATATTTAGTATTATAACATACGTTCCAGATCTTCTGCACTATAAAGAATTTTGATGCAATTGTCAATAGATTCTACATCCTTCCAATATTTTTTATCATTAGTATCAAAATCTTTTTCTAAAACTTTTACAATGATTTTATCTTTATATTTTTTCTTTAATTTATTTACTACAATCCTTGATTCAATAAATCCTTTAATAAATGCATGTTTAGGTATATTTCTCCCCTCTTTTGTTTCTCTTCTTTGTGTAAATTCCCAGGCTAATAATGGATTTTGATACACATAAAGGATAATGATAGCCATTTTTTTAGATAAACACCTATCAATATTTTTTGCCGCTCTTTTATAATCAGCAAGGAGACCATCAAGTATAAAAGACTGTCTATACTTAAAGCAAGAATCTAAAATCTTTTCTACACCTAAAGAAGCTGCTCCATGTACTATAGCAGAGTTACTTCCATTATATTGAGGTAGACATTTACGAACCTCATCAGCATCAACACGTACAATTGGAACATCTGAGTATTTTATAACTTGCTTTAAAACCTCAGTCTTCCCTGCCCCAGGTGAACCAGCCATAAAAATAGAAATAGGATTTTCAGAACTAGGATATATTTCTGGATCAGCAAATTTTTTAACTATTTCTTTTTTATTACTCTTTATATATTTTCTAGCTTCTTCTGATATTTTTTTATCCTTTTTATTCATATTCAAGTATTATTATACTTAAGAACCAATATTGACCATTTTGCTAACATCAGCAAAATGGTCTAATCCAACACCTTCTTCTCATCACTCTTCAATCTTCTCTCAACTTTTTTTACATCTTCATCAGGCGGTAAACTTTCTGGAGTAATGCCACGAGAAATAAGTGTATTTCTTACTGTTTTATTATTTGTTACATGTTCATCAGAAATAATATTACCTGTTTCCATCTTATTTGCTTTAGCATTAAAAATAGTGATTTCTGTAGCAAAGTCTTTAGCCTTAAGTAAAATAGTAGGCATAAAATCAGCTAAGGGTTTATTTTTTATTCCCCACTGTTCTTTCATTTGTTTTGTTGTTTTATTAAAAAGTGCTTTATCTCCTTTGCTTCTAATAATCGCAAAATTTCTATCTTGACCAGTTTGTTCAAAAATAACTTCTGACAATTCTTTTTCTGTTTTAGAAAGTTTTTTTCTAGCCTTCACTCTTTCATATTCAAGTAGTTTTTGTTCTATGAGTTCAGCTTTTCTTGTTTGCAATGCAAAATATCTTTGTGCAAAAGCAATTTGTTCCTTTTTACTATCTCCATTTTGTGCAATAAGATAACATGCATATCGAGTAAGCATAATATCATCTATCTCTTTTTCTACCCCCGAACCAATCGAAACCATTTTCCCGACGTCGGGAAAATGGTTTACTGCTTCTTGCCCTGTACCTTCACATGATACTTTTGCTTTAGCAATAATATTTTTAAAATTATCCCATTTTGCATACCCTAATAATTTTTGTAAATCTCTTGCCAACCAAAATTCTAACCCTTCTTCTGTTTTTTTAGCAAAAGATTCAAAATTATCTGTTAATGATTGTATGATTTCTTTTTTCATAATATGTTTTTATATTTACCTACTAAGGTGTCACACATCTAATATCTTCTTTTCATCACTCTTCAATCTTCTCTCAACTTTTTTTACATCTTCTGCTGTAGGTAATTCTTCAGGCATTGTTCCTCCAAGTTCTTGTATTGTTTTTCTTACTTTTTTACCAACATCATAATGAGTAAGATTTGCCTCATTTTCTCCAACCACGTTTTCTCTTCTTAATTTAGCATCTGTTTGTGTTGCTCTAAACAAATTTGCGGCAAGTTCTTCACTTCCCATGTGATCTAATATTTTTTGAGATTTTTTTAATTCTTTTTTTTGATGAATTTCTTTTACATCTAAACCATCATACAACCCTTTATAACCAAAATTTTGAAACTTTCCATGATTTTTTACACCTACTTGACTTGCAGCTTCAGCAAGAGAAGAATTATGTTTTTTCATCTCACCTCTAAGCATTACTCTTTTACCATCTTCAATTAAATCATCCCTTTGTTCTTGTCGTCTTGTTTGTATAGCAAAATAAGTTTGTCCCATAGCAACAACTTCTTTACTTGGGTCAGCATTTTGTACAATTAAATAACAAGCATATCTTGAGAGATGTATTGTTTTAATTTTTCTCTTAGCACCTGAGCCTGTCTGAACCATTTTGTTGACCACAACAAAATGGTTGTGGATAACTTGATTACTATTTTTACAAGCTTCTTTTGCCTTTTTAATTACTATTAAAAAATTTCTATAACTAGAATACGCCAACACTTTAGATAATTCTCGTGCTGACCAATATTCATTATTAAACTCATTTACTTTTTTAATTTCATCAAATAATTTGTTATTCATAAAGTCACCTTATTTTATTATACGTATATTAAGACATAAATTAAATATATATACAAAAATATATCATCTATATACATCAATTTAAACAATACATTTAAAAAAGGAACGTTTTGCTAAGTTCAACAAAACGTTCCTTTTTAGTTTTAGAATTTACTACACCTCTCTTTTTACCATCTCCTCAATTGACCCTCTTGTTAAAATATCTATCTCTAATTTTAAAATTTCACTTGGTAACATCCATTTATATGAGCTAGCTTCACTCTCATCTAATACCACGGTATCATCATTTGTATACCCAATAAAATTAATAGAAACAAAATGTTTTGTATTATCAACATAATCATCTGATTTTATTGATTCTGCCACACGAAGCAAGGTAACACCCTTTATGCTCAAGCCAGTTTCCTCTTGAACTTCTCGTCTCACAGCATCTTCTAAACGCTCACCATATTCTACATGACCTGCAGGTAAAGCGTATTTACCAAAGTGTTTTTTAGAAGCTATCATCAAGACTTCTTTTTTATCATTTAATATAACAGCACCAACAGTCACTAACGGTCTCATTTGTTTTGCTTTATCTGTCATATTATTTATATTTCAAAAAATTAAACCTATACAAACATAATATCATCTATTAAAAAAAACATATACAATTCTACAAATAAAAAAACACCTTACACAGATGCCCTTTTAAAAAAGGTCGAGATTTATATAGGTACTCAACCACTCACCCATTTAACTACAATAGAAGTATCACGCTGTATCTTCTGATGGTAGCAGATACAACTGACCAACCAATCCATCACTCAACATGCGAACCCGCACAGAGTCTTCCGTCCTGTCTTTACGGCGAAGTAAAAAGAATGCCTTTCTGGCAATAGTCATCATGAGACTGCCTTGCAAAGCTGTATCATAATTTTTGCCTGACATCTTTAACGAAGTACCATGAGCAGAATTCATAATTAAAGGAAGATCACTCAGGTGCCCACAAGCTCCATGTTCATTGGCAACATTGATCCGGCGCACACAATCGTATTTACTTAGTTCATGAACCCAAAGAGCAATCCAAGGTTCTTTACTGCTAAAATTTTCTGCCGGGTCAACGACCAAATTAGCTTCAGCAACCGAAGCCTTACTCACTTTACCCGTGGTACAAATAAGTTCTCCTTTGCTTTGTAGTAGTACATCATCTGCACCTCTCAAAGCACCAGGACTTGGTCTAATCTGAACAATATT
>FLOH01001017.1_pt1 | contig 47345 bp, 39 predicted proteins | sample 756751 | NCBI WGS metagenome assembly FLOH01 (sample SAMEA4026879, study PRJEB14308) | marine metagenome | biome: coastal water; material: water | depth 74 m | reverse complement strand
CAACTGCCAAAACAACGCGTTCTCGAAGATCAATGGAATAAGGTCGTGCCATGGGTGCTGGCCTCCTCCTCCAGCACCCATCTTGAATCACATTCTCAGCAAAATGTGAATCCCCTTAATGATTCTGGGTAAACGTGAACCGCTCTAGGGGACCCAGGGAACGGCGGCTTAGAGTGGGTGATCCTTGTCTGGATCGACCCCACAATTTTCCAGGAACTTGCGAATGTTGATAACCTGCTCTGCGGGCAGACTGTGCCCTGCCTGGGGAAAGTTCGCGGAATGACCATTTAGCCTGACTGATATTTTGCCATGTTGCCGTTCTTCGACTTCGGCACCCAGTTTTTCTAATACAGACCATATCGCCACTGGCGCGATATTGCGGTTGAGCGGGTGAGCATAAAGGGAGTGAAGGACTTTGCGATGGTGATGATTCATGGAGCCACCTTTTTTTATTGTGATGCTCGCCGACAACCCAGCCATTTGGCGAGCCGGGAATATTTCATATCATGCTGGCACTCCTGCGAAATTGGCACCATGACGCAGGTCAAAATTGCGTGAAAACCGGACAAAATCACTCATCCAAGCCTTTCGTGCTTGCCCTGCATCAAGAGCAAAGGCAGATTTGTCGCGGGAGAAACGCTATTTGGGGCCCGCATGACTGAAAGCGAAGACTACCCCGCGTCCTGGTATGCAGCGACGCGCAATATTCATAACGAATACCCCACCCTCGATGAGCACGTCAGCGCCGATGTCTGCGTTATTGGCGGAGGATTCTCGGGGCTGTCGACGGCCATCTACCTGGCGGAACAGGGTATCGACGTGGTTGTGCTGGAAACCAACCGGGTAGGCTGGGGCGCGTCCGGTCGAAATGGTGGCCACCTTGTCCGGGGATACGGCGAAAACACCCATGACCTCGTGACCCGGCAGATTGGCGAGGAAGCCGGAAAGCGGGCGCGTCAACTGGGATACGGCTGCCTGGATTTGGTGCGGGATATGGTCGCCAGATATAAGATCAATTGTGATCTCATGAACGGCTATGTGCGCCTCGCCGTAACACGCCGTCAGGTGATCGAGCTTCGCGCCACTGCCGAGGAGTGGGAACGCAACGAAGCCCCCGGCAAAGGCCAGTTCGTAGAAAAGGCCGATCTCAACGGCCTGATCGGATCGGATGCCTATCACGCCGGCCTTTTTTCAGATGCGGAGGGACATCTGCATCCCCTTAATCTGGTACTCGGCGAAGCCAATGCCCTGGCCGGTCTGGGCGGCCGGATATTCGAGCACTCCGCAGCGACGGACATTCAGTACGACCAGAATGATGGCCCCGTTCACGTTACCACGCAACGGGGAAGTGTTAAGGCCGATACGCTGGTGTTGTGTGGCAATGCCTATCTGGAAAAGCTGGAGCCGAGGTTGAGGTCAACGCTGGTTCCCGGTTATAGCGGCATTATCGCCACCGAACCCATGGCGGCGAGTTACACCACGCGGATCATGCCGAACCGGTTTGCCTGTAGCGACTTGCGAACGGTGATGGATTATTTCCGCATGACGCCCGATGGCCGTCTGCTATGGGGCGGTCTGGCCCACTGGTCAGGCGACGACAGCGATAATCCGCGCGACCTGTTACGCAAACGGATGCTGAAAATCTTCCCGTCGCTGGCCGGTGTCGCAATCGATTACTCGTGGACCGGGCGGATCGGCATCAGCGCCAATCTGAACCCGCAGGTGGGCCGTCTGGCCCCTAATGTGTACTACGCCCAGGCGTATTCAGGCCACGGCGTCGCATCGACTCACCTGTCGGGCCGCATGATCTATGACGCCATCATGGGTGGCTCTGACGATTTCGAGATGTTCGCCAGCCTGAAACATCTGGCGATTCCGCCCTTTGCCACCGTGCGGCGTCTGGCGCGGGCGTGGGGCATGAACTCGCGGCGGGTCATGGAGCGGTTCTGAACAGGCGTTTTTCGCCACGTTTAGGTGATTGCTGGCTGGGGAACGTGGATTCGAACCACGATTGACGGTGTCAGAGACCGCTGTCCTACCATTAGACGATTCCCCATTGATGCCACTCGGAATGTGACCCAAGGTCAGCTCACCGTCCACTTCGGAACGGTTTCTTTGAGAGCGGCGGATTTTTATCATACGCCCCAAAGGGTGTATAGCGCTTCTTTATGGATAGATCAGTCCTTGTTGGGCTTCAGCAGCGGGATTATCCAGACCACGCAGGACAATACCCAAAGGGCGCTCCCAACAATGGTCAGCATATCTCCGGCGTTGATGCCTGCCGCAACAAAAACAAATCCGGCGATAATAAATCCCACGAGGCCAGTGATCTGATAGTGTCTCTCGTCCATACCGGCCTCTCTCAAACTCTGTTGAATCACAGGAATTGCGGGAATTCCAGGCTGTTCTATCGCCCCCGTTTATAGAATTTGACCCCCCGCCATGACAAGGTCCCTGACAGTGCCCCATGACAATGCTTGAGCGATCCCCGGTGGCAGATAGAATGAATACCTGATATCACACGAAAACCCGCACGCCTCTATACTCACACGGAAACCTCGACCATCATGGTCCAGCCGCATCGCCACCGCCATTCACAGGCCCGACCGGTTTCCGGCGAGGCGTATGCGGCGCTTGATCTCGGCACCAATAACTGTCGCCTCCTCGTTGCAGTCCCTGATGGAACCGAGTTCCGTGTCATCGATTCCTTCGCGCGTATTGTCCGACTGGGCGAAGGCCTGAGCACCTCGGAACGCCTGGCCGACGAGGCCATGGACCGCACCATTGAAGCCCTTGCCATCTGCGCCTCGGTCATGGAACGTAATAAGGTCACCCGGTACCATGCCGTCGCAACTGAAGCCTGCCGCCGGGCACGGAACGGGAACGCCTTTATCGCCCGTGTCCAGGCGGAAACCGGCCTTGAGCTGGAGTCCATCTCATCGGAGCGCGAAGCCGCCCTGACGTTCGCCGGATGCCACCCCCTGCTGGATGATGACATGCCCTACGGACTGGTATTCGATATCGGTGGCGGCAGTACGGAATTGATGTGGATCGACCAGTCCCAGACCGGCAGCGCCCGAATGACGGCCTTTCATTCCATCCCGGAAGGCGTCGTGACCCTGTCCGAACGCTTTGGCAGCGACGCACTGGATGAAGACGCCTACGAATCCCTGCTTGCCCATATCGATCCCTGGCTGGATCGGTTCGATCAGGATGTCGGTGCGTCCGAGGTCGTCAGTAGAAATCACCTCGCCATGCTCGGAACATCCGGTACGGTCACGACCCTTGGTGCCCTGCACCTGGGCCTGAGGCGCTATGACAGATCCCGTGTGGACGGCATGGTGATTGACATTGAAAGCATCAAGACCCTGAACTCCCTGCTCTCCAGCATGACATGTGAGTCACGCGCCAATCACCCCTGCATTGGCCCTGAACGCGCCGATCTGGTCGCCATGGGGTGTGCTATTCTGGGGGCTGTCTGTCGGCGCTGGCCAGTGGACCGCATCCGGGTCGCAGACCGCGGCATCAGAGAAGGCCTGTTGCTCAGCATGATGCATGAAGACGGACATTTGACGCCGCCCGCCAACAAACCGGGAGTTTCCCCGATCCCGTCACCATCACTACCTGTAACGGAGCCCGTCGCCACATGAGCCGCAAGCCGGGAAGTGGGGGCTCGAAGGATAGCACCAAACGAGGTCGCAGGGGATCGGCACGGGCCTCCGCTACCCGTTTCACCCAGCGATCACTGACCGAAAAAGTGCGCACGGCCAAAGGCCGCAAATCATCATCCACCCTATGGTTACAGCGCCAGATTAATGACCCTTACGTGGTCGAGGCCCGCGCCCGCGGATTCCGGTCGCGGGCCGCCTTCAAACTCCTCGAACTCGATGACCAGTTCCGTGTATTGAAACCTGGCGCACGGGTTGTCGATCTGGGCGCGGCCCCGGGCGGTTGGACCCAGGTCGCGGTGGAACGGGTCGGTGCCACCCGCACAGGCGCAAAAGCGGGCCGAGTGATAGGCCTCGATATCAGCGAAATGGAGCCAGTGGCCGGAGCCACCTTGTTGCTACAGGACTTCCTGGAGCCGGAAGCCCCTGAATTGTTGAAAGACGCGCTTGATGGACCGGCAGATGTGGTCCTCAGCGACATGGCTGCTCCCGCGACCGGGCACTCGGCCACCGATCACGTCCGTATCATTGCGTTGTGCGAAAGCGCTTTGGAATTCGCCGAGGAAGTGTTGTCCCCCGGAGGCGCATTTATCGCAAAAGTACTACAAGGTGGCACTGAAAACGAGTTGCTGGCCCGAATGAAGCGGCTGTTCAGGACGGTTAAACACGCAAAGCCGCCAGCCAGCCGGTCCGATTCGGCAGAAATGTATGTGGTTGCCATCGGATTTAGAGGCCGCAAATCCGTAGCAGACGAGGAAAATCAGGCAAGTTCCTAGCCTCACAACAATCCGTGTTGGCAAGCCATCCGCGATGTGTATGATTGCTCGCCAACTCGATTAAGGAGGTGGCATGACTTTTCTGGAAGCCCTGACGTTTGATGACGTCATTCTCACTCCTGCGGCGTCCGAGGTTCTTCCCAACACCGCAAACACCAACACACACCTGACCCGCAGTGTCGGTCTCGGCATTCCGCTCATTTCCGCAGCCATGGATACGGTGACCGAAAGTGGCCTGGCGATTGCCATGGCACAGGCCGGTGGTGTCGGCGTGATTCACAAGAATATGAGCATATCGGAACAAGCCGATCAGGTTCGCAAGGTGAAGAAGTTTGAATCCGGCATGGTGGTAAACCCGCTGACCATTGATCCGGATGCATCGCTCGCCGATGCGTTGGAGATCAAAAACACGCATGCCATTTCCGGCATTCCTGTTGTCGAGAAGGGAAGTGGAAAGCTGGTTGGCATTCTGACCAATCGGGACGTTCGCTTTGCCACCAATACAGCGATCCCTGTCAGTGAACTCATGACCCGCCACACCATCGACCGCCCCCTGATTACCGTCAGGGAAGGCGTCGAACGTGATGAGGCCATGCGCCTGCTGCACCAGTACCGCATCGAAAAGCTGCTGGTCGTTGATGACGAATTCCGTTGTATAGGCCTGATCACGGTGAAGGACATTGAGAAAGCGCAACAACATCCGGACGCCTGCAAGGATGACAAAGGTCGTCTTCGCGCCGCTGCTGCGACGGGCGTCGGCGATGACGGGTTCGCGCGCGCCGAAGGCCTTTTGGATGCCGAGACCGATGTCATCGTCGTCGATACCGCACACGGGCACTCCAGGGGCGTTCTGACGGCGGTGGAACGGATCAAGAAAATATCAAACTCGGTTCAGATTATTGCCGGAAACATCGCGACGCCGGATGGCGCGAGAGCATTGATTGACGCCGGCGCGGACGCGGTCAAGGTCGGCATTGGCCCTGGAACCATCTGCACCACCCGTATTGTGGCCGGTGTGGGCGTCCCGCAGTTGTCGGCGATCCTGGAAACTTCCGAGGCCTGCCGGGCGCAGAATATCCCACTCATTGCCGATGGGGGAATCAAGACCTCCGGTGATATCGCCAAGGCCATTGCGGCGGGCGCGGATTGCGTCATGATCGGATCCCTGTTCGCCGGAACCGATGAAGCCCCGGGTGAAGTTTTCCTCTATCAGGGGCGATCTTATAAATCCTATCGGGGCATGGGCTCGCTGGGTGCCATGGCGCGAGGCTCAGCCGATCGCTACTTCCAGGAAGAAGTCTCGGACAATCTGAAACTGGTCCCCGAGGGCATTGAAGGTCAGGTTCCCTATAAAGGCTCGGTTGCCCAGGTTATCCATCAACTGATCGGCGGCCTGAAATCCTCAATGGGATATACGGGAAATCCAACGATCGCAGAAATGCAGAAGAATGCCGTCTTTCGGCGGGTTACCGGTGCAGGGCTTCGCGAAGGCCATGTTCATGATGTTACCATCACGCGTGAAGCGCCCAACTACCGGGTTAGTGACTGACCTCGTGGATAGAAGGACATGACACCGGGTGCCCGTATCAGTGCGGCCATTGAGATCGCGACGGAAATTGATGATGGTGCGGCGGCATCCGATAGCATCGTCGATGTATATTTTCGCCACCGCCGTTATGCAGGATCAAAGGATCGCCGGGCCGTAACCGAACGGGTCTATGGCCTGATCCGTCGCCACGCGCGCCTGAACTGGTGGATTGATCGATCCGGCAGCACCCTGCCACCGAATGCGCGATTGCGCGCCATTGCCGATCTCGCCCTGAACGACAAAAGCCGACCCGAAGAGATAGCCCAACTGTTTAGCGGCGGTCGACACTGCCCCGCCGAACTCACGCCGGATGAAATTTCCCTTGCTGATAGTCTCGCGGGTCGCCCGGTGACCCATCATTCAGAAATGCCGGACTCCGTCGCGCTGGAATACCCGGCGTGGCTCGATGGCAGCCTGAAACGGGCCTTTGGAGAACGCCTTGCAGAGGAGATGACGGCGCTCAATCAACCAGCCGCCATGGACCTTAGGGTCAACACCCTGAAATCCACATTTGAAAAAGTATACGACTCTCTGGTGCGTGAAAACTTCAACCCGGACCCGACACCATTCTCGCCACTGTCTATCCGTATCAACGGCCATGTGAGGATTGGTGGCTCCACCGCGTTTCAGCAGGGCTGGATTGAAGTCCAGGATGAAGGGTCTCAGCTCATTTCCCTGCTGACGGACGCCCGGGAAGGCATGACCGTTACTGATTTTTGCGCGGGTGCAGGCGGCAAGACCCTTGCCCTGGCCGCAGCCATGGCGCGGGATGGCATTGTTCGGGGGCGGCTGATTGCCTGTGACGTCTTCTCGCAACGTCTGCTGCGGATGAAATCCCGTATCAAACGGGCGGGCGCAGACGGTATCCAGCGCCGAACGCTGTCGTCGGAAAGTGATCCATGGGTCACTGAGCAGGCTGAAACCGCCGACCGCGTCCTGCTCGACGTTCCCTGCACCGGAACCGGAACATGGCGGCGTCATCCGGTAGACAAGTGGCGTCTCACCCCTATTGATCTTGAAGACTCGATTGCCACCCAGCGGCGCATATTGGAAAGCGCGTCAGGCATGGTCAAACCGGGCGGGCGGCTGATCTATTCGACCTGTTCTGTCTTGCCGGAAGAGAACGAAGATCAGGTCGGCTGGTTTCTTTCGGAAATTCCGGGCTATGAAATTCTCGACTGCCGTACCCTTTGGCAGGAGTGTGTTGGTGGCGAGCCGCCCACCGAAGGCCCACACCTGCACCTCAGCCCTGCGTCGACCCGGACTGATGGCTTTTTCTGCGCAGTCCTGCAAAAGGGGTGACTGCCATGCGGACATGCTTCATCCAGTCATACCGAACTCCGATTGTCCCCCAATAACGGTTGCGGAATTCCCGGCCACCATCAATCACATCCTTGACTGCGATGCCGGGCGCAAGGTCATAGATTTCAATCAGATCAATATCTGACCACCTCGGAACAACGCCGTCAACGTGCCGGGACAGCCACTAATCGTAGAAAGCCTGCACCTTCGATGAAATAATCGCTTCCGGACCCTCGATTTTCAAATAGGTCTTCACCCGGGATTTTAATGGTGAGTTGTCAATGTTGTCCGAATTGTCTGACATTAGAATTCCCGGTTGCATCTCCCGGCACCAAAATTAGAGGTAAATTGACACACTAAAAGATATAATGTTTCCAAATTTATCGATAACTCTCTGATTTATTGCACTGTATTAAATTTAGTGTGATATTGTTGAATACCATTTGAGAACCCCACCGTGCCTACAATTATGTGTAGTGCCGGTGAAAGTAGCAAGGGGGGTCGTTCCCTGTGCACACGTCAAATCCCAGCCCGGCGTTTTTCCATCCGGGCGCATATGTACGTCATCCGGTGGAGGATTGGGGACTGGGGCAGGTGCAATCCGTCGACGGAAACCGAATCACCTGTAATTTTGAACATCGGGGAAAGGTAACGATTAACGGGTCTGTCATTACCCTTGTCGGCGTCGATATCATTAACGACGCCGAATCAGCGGATTAGCCAGCCACGCGAACCAACAGTGAATTACACTGGAAGGACCGTGCGGGTTTCGCTATGGTCGCGCCTCCCACGATTCTGGAGTTCCTATGACGGACGACACCACGACTGATCGCATCCTCATTGTCGACTTTGGCTCCCAGGTTACCCAGCTTATTGCACGGCGTGTACGCGAGTCCGGCGTCTATTCGGAAATTCATCCGTTCAACAAAGTCGATACGGAAACAATCAAAGCCTACGATCCCAAGGGCATTATTCTTTCCGGCGGCCCGGCCTCGATAACGGAAGATCATACCCCTCGCGTGCCGCAGGGAATCTTTGAAATGGGCCTGCCCGTGCTCGGCATCTGTTACGGCCAGATGGCCATGGCGGAACAACTTGGCGGCACCATCGAGGGGTCCGACCACCGGGAGTTCGGTCGGGCCTTTGTCGATATTGTTGATGATTGTGCGCTGTTTGATGGCGTCTGGGCGAAGGGCGACCGTGAGCAAGTCTGGATGAGCCATGGTGACCGGATTATTGAACCTCCGTCCGGTTTTCGGACCGTCGCCAGATCGGAAAATGCTCCCTTTGCACTGATCGCCGATGATGATCGCCAATTCTATGGCCTGATGTTCCACCCCGAAGTTATCCACACCCCCCACGGGGCTCAGCTTCTCGCCAATTTTACGCACAAGATCTGCGGGTGTGGCGGGTCCTGGACGATGGCCGCATTTCGGGAGCAGGAAATACAGCGCCTCCGTGACCAGGTGGGGGACGGCAAGGTAATCTGCGGCCTCTCCGGCGGAGTTGATTCGTCCGTGGTCGCCGTTCTGTTGCATCAGGCCATTGGCGACCAGCTTACCTGTGTGTTTGTTGACACAGGCATGATGCGGGCAGGCGAAGCGGAAGAAGTCGTGACGCTTTTCCGCGACCACTACAATATCCCGCTGATACACAGGGATGCGTCCGCGTTATTCCTTGGCAAGCTGGACGGCGTCAGTGATCCGGAACAGAAGCGGAAGATTATCGGCGCAGCGTTTATTGATGTCTTTGATGAAGAAGCGCACACGGTGGGCGGTGCCGAATTCCTGGCCCAGGGCACTCTGTATCCCGACGTAATCGAATCCGTCTCTTTCACTGGCGGACCCAGTGTCACCATTAAATCACACCACAACGTAGGCGGCCTGCCGGAACGCATGAACATGAAGCTGGTGGAACCTTTGCGCGAGTTGTTCAAGGACGAGGTCCGCAACCTGGGCCGTGAACTAGGACTACCGGACTCGTTCGTTGGTCGCCACCCCTTCCCCGGCCCCGGACTTGCGATCCGAATTCCGGGCGCAATTACCAGCGAGAAACTGGGCATCCTTCGAAAGGCGGATGCCATCTATCTGGAAGAAATCCGCAATGCCGGACTCTACGACGCAATCTGGCAGGCTTTTGCTGTGCTGCTGCCGGTACAAACCGTCGGTGTCATGGGGGATGCACGCACCTACGAGTACGTTTGCGCGCTTCGCGCCGTTACATCCACAGATGGTATGACAGCGGATTATTATCCCTTTGAGCATCAGTTCCTTGGCCGCACCACCAACCGCATCATCAACGAAGTCCGGGGAATCAATCGCGTGGTTTACGACGTCACATCCAAACCACCTGGGACAATTGAGTGGGAATAAACCCGTTTCCAATCGCCGTCAGAATCACGAGTAACATTTTCAATCTCCCTGAATCAGACCATCATTTAGAATCCCCCCGTCAGCGTTTCCGCATCCATGATCAAATAATCTCGAACCCTGTATCGCCGCGCCAGAACGCGCTCTGCCGTCCGCATCGCTGTCTCACCCATACGCGGTCGCGCATGAAAAATCTGCATTGGCGCGAGGACCAGATTTTTGCGAATCGGATGGTAACTGACCTCTATCAAGTTCCGTCTCATGGCTTCAAACCTCGAATATTTACCTTGTTCCCTATTTTGTTCTTGTTTTGTTCTATTGTCAAGGCTCTCAATTGCCGGTTCTTCATGTTATTGGATTACATCCCTATCCGACCTGCCTTGGCATTGTTAAACTGCTGGCCTGCCGGGAGGATTCCGGTTGAGGAGAATTTTGCCATGCGGCGAATGATCGGCTGTGCGGCGGCTGTGATGTTTCTTGCGGTCTCAGCCCTGCCAGCCGTTGGTGGCGAAATATGGACGTTTTACACCGGCGAGGCGTATTTGAATGCGCCCGAACCCTCCCGCACGCTTTATGTGGCGGGCCTAAGTGATACCCTGAATGCGCTCACGGATTCCGGCGACATCAACGCCACATGGGTCGTCACCTGCACAAAGGGCAAGCACTCGACGGAACTGACCGCCATGTTCGATCGCTGGCTGGTAGCCAATCCTGCACTTCTCGGCAAGTCTGCACCCTTGCTGTTTCTCGTCGCCCTACGGTCTAACTGCCTTCAGTAACAAAGAATATGCACTCATCCATGGCACCTCATTGAAACTGCGAGATTCCCTACTACCTTAGTGTTTCGGGTCGGACTCTCTTCCGACCGTGTTTTGTGCAATACAATAATGATTGTCCGGGCCATCCATGCGACCACGCGACCATACGAGTACCCAGCCGCACTCTTTGCGAAATGACGTCCGAACCGTTCGGACCCTTCTGCCGTATCTCTGGCCAAAGGGCTCCCCGGACGCCTTCAGTCTTCGGGTCCGCGTGCTGGCGGCCTTGGTGTTCCTGGTTGCCTCGAAACTGATCAACGTTGTGGTGCCGCTGTTTTATAAAGAAGCCGTCGATGCCTTGGGCGGCAAAACCGAGGCGCTGCTCGCCGTACCGGTTGCGTTACTCGTCGCCTATGGTGTCACCCGTGTTCTCGCCCAAGCCTTCGGGGAATTGCGTGACGCCGTCTTTACGCGGGTGGCTCAGCGTGCTGTTCGCCAGGCCGGCGTCAAGACCTTTGCCCATCTGCACAAGCTTTCATTGAACTTTCACTTAGGCCGCAAGACGGGACAGGTCAGCCGGGCCGTGGAACGCGGCACCAAGGGTATCGAATTCCTGTTGCGATTTACCCTGTTCAATGTCCTGCCGACGTTATTCGAGATTCTGTTGGTATGCGGTATTCTCTGGAAGCTCTATGATATCTGGTTCGCGCTCGTCACGTTCGGTACCATCGTTGGCTACATCGCCTTCACGCTGATCGTGACCGAGATGCGGATCAAGTATCGCCGGGCCATGAACGAGTCGGATTCCAGCGCCCATACCAAAGCCATTGACTCGCTGCTTAATTTCGAGACCGTCAAATATTTCTCAAATGAAGCCCACGAAACCAGACGCTTCGATGACGCTCTGAAAATTTACGAAGATGCCGCAACCAAGAGTGGCGTTTCCCTGTCACTTCTGAACATCGGCCAGGGTGCCATCATCGCCGTCGGCCTGACGGCTGTCATGCTCATGGCGGCGCAGGGTGTGGTTGACGGAACCATGACGGTGGGTGATTTCGTTTTGGTGAATGCGTATTTGATCCAGCTTTACCTGCCGCTCAATTTTCTTGGGTTCGTCTACCGGGAAATCAAGCAGTCACTGGTGGACATGGAACAGATGTTCGGCATTCTGGACCTGCCCCCTGACATTGCGGATCGTCCCGGTGCCTCCCCCATGGCTGTATCGGGCGGCGCGATTTCGTTCAAGGACGTGCGGTTTTCCTACGATCCTCGCCGCGAAGTCCTGAAAGGCATCTCCTTCGAGGTGCCGCCCGGAAAGACCGTCGCCATTGTCGGGCCAAGTGGGTCCGGAAAATCCACGATCTCGCGCCTTTTATTTCGATTCTATGACGTAAACAACGGTGCGATCATGATCGACCAGCAAGATGTCCGCGATGTGACACAGGATAGTCTGCGCCATTCCCTCGGCATGGTGCCGCAGGATACGGTCCTGTTTAATGACACCATTTACTACAATATCGCCTATGCCCATCCTGGGTCATCCCCGTCAGAGGTCGAAGACGCCGCACGCCACGCCCACATTCACGAATTCATCATGTCCCTCCCCGACGGATACCAGTCTCTTGTGGGAGAACGCGGGTTAAAACTCTCAGGTGGAGAAAAACAGCGCACTGCCATTGCACGGACTATTCTGAAGGACCCTGAAATTTTGATTTTCGATGAGGCCACCTCGGCACTCGACAGTCATACAGAGAGAGAAATTCAGGCCTCCCTGAAGGAGTTATCGGCGGACCGGACCACTGTTGTGATTGCACACCGACTGTCTACCGTGGTTGATGCGGATGAGATCCTGGTGCTCGAGGCGGGCGAAATCACCGAACGTGGCACGCACATCTATCTGCTAGCCAAAAATGGCGCATATGCCGCTATGTGGGCGCGCCAACAGGAAGCCGCCAAGGCGCAGGAAGTTCTGGAATACGCTGCGGAGATTGAAGGGCCGAGTGTCCGGGACGTAGCCGAGGCCGTTACCGAGTAGACTCCGGTACGCCGGTGCCGGAAATCCACCCGCCACCCATGACCCGTTCCCCGTCATAGAAAACACAGGCCTGCCCCGGTGAAATACCTGCCTGTGCCTCGATCAGGGTGACCACGGCACCTCCTTCCGGCGTCAGCGATACCTGTGCCGGTTCCGGTGGCTGGGTGGAACGCAGTTTCACCGAAAAACGCATGCCCCCGTCTGGAAAGTCACCTGTGTCGCCCAGCCAGTTGATTGCTTTTACATGCACGGTGCTTTCCAGGATGGCTTCATAGGGACCGACAATCACCCGCCGAGCCTCAGGCTCCAGCCGCACAACGTACAGCGGCTCACCAATGGCCACTCCCAGTCCCCGGCGCTGCCCGATGGTGTATCCGATAATTCCATCGTGCTGACCAAGCACCTTGCCGTCCAGATCAACGATATCGCCTGGATCGCACGCGCCGGGGCGCAGTTTCTCGACAACGCTGCGGTAATTACCATTGGGAACAAAGCAGATATCCTGGCTTTCCGCTTTTTCCGCCACCGACAGGCCCAATCGCTCCGCATGCTTGCGGGTTTCATCCTTTGCCATGCCGCCTAAGGGAAAGCGCAGGTATTCCAGTTGCTCGCGTGTGGTGGCAAACAGGAAATAGCTCTGATCCTTGGTCGGATCAACGCCCTGATGCATCTCCACGCCAGCCAGCCCCGCTTCACGGCGAATGTAGTGCCCCGTCGCCAGAGCATCTCCCCCTAAGTCACGGGCCGTCGCCAACAGATCGCGGAATTTCACCGTCTGATTGCAGGTGACACAGGGAATCGGCGTCTCACCCTGCAAATAGGACTCCGCAAAGCTCTCCATCACCGCATCGCGAAATCGACTTTCGTAGTCGAGGACGTAATGCGGGATACCGATCCCCTCGGCCACGCGCCGGGCATCGTGGATATCGCGGCCCGCGCAGCACGTATTGGCCCGCTGGACGGCCTCGCCATGGTCATAGAGCTGCAAGGTGACACCGACCACGTCATAGCCCTGCTCGGCCAGCAATGCCGCCGTTACCGAGCTGTCCACGCCACCCGACATGGCGACGACCACGCGGGTATCAGCGGGTTTCTTTTGAATGCCGAGCGAATTTTCCATCATGGGCGGAATATAGGGATTGATGGAAGGGTGACAAGGGGCTGTATCCATGATGATTGACAAATACCTGCCGGGATAGTCAACAGGACCCCTGAAATAGCGCTCGATCGTATTCTGACAAGGATCCAACGATGACCCAAACGGACCCACAACGAATTTCCATTGGTTCCGTTCTTAGCCGGGGATTCAGACGCCGCTGCCCCAGTTGCGGTGCGGGTCGCCTGTTCCGCACTTATTTGAAGCAGGTCGAGAACTGTGAGTCCTGCGCCACGGAATTTGGCCATATCCGTGCCGACGATATTCCCGCCTACTTCACCGTCTTGGTGGTCGGGCATATGGTCGTGCCCCTTGCCGTGATGGTGGAACAGCTTTATCACCCGACCCAGTGGGTGCATCTCTCCGTGTGGATTCCCCTGACGCTGGCCTTGACGTTTGGGCTGTTGCCCCGCATCAAAGGCGCATCGGTCGGTGTCATGTGGCGACTGCGCATCAGCGGCAGCGAGATGCAGTAACTGGAAACCAGGTATTAGCTCAGTACGTCATCGGGGATACGGACGACCAGTCCATCCAGATCACCTGTCATCCTAATCTGGCAACTCAGGCGCGACGTGGCGGTCAGGCCCTCGGCGAAGTCCAGCATATCTGTCTCGTCTACGGTGACCGGCACCAGCTTGCCATACCAGTCGGAGTCCACCACCACATGGCAGGTGGCACAGGCCAGAGCGCCTTCGCATGTGCCTTCGATGTCGTATCCGTTATCACGCAAAATCTGCATGACATGATGGCCCGTTGGCGCGTCGATTTCGCGGCGTTTCTCGTATCCGGAAATAACGATCAGTCGGGGCATGATGAGATTATATTGAGAAACTTTCGCCGCAGCCGCAGCGTCCGGTTTCATTGGGATTGTCGAAAACAAAACCGGAATGGAACTTGTCTTCCACATAATCCATGGTGCTGCCGAGGACATACATAACGGCCATGGGATCAATAAAGATCTTCACGCCCTTGTCCTCGACCACTTCTTCCAGCTTGCTTGCGTCTTCGGCATACTCGACCACGTAGGACATGCCATTGCAGCCCTTGGCCGACACAGCGACGCGCAGGCCCAGCACGGGCTTGGCGGTTTTGTCGATCAGCGCCTTGACCCGGTCCGCAGCAGCGTCGGTCAGCGATATCAACTGGGGTCGTTGTTCCATGCTCATGCCCGTTTGGCTCCTTGGTCTCACACTATCAGATAAGGTCAGATCATGCCTAATGCAAGTTTGGCATCTTCCGACATGCGGTCCATGGTCCACTGAGGCTCCCACACAAGCCGCACCGTGATCACGCCAGCACCTTCCACCTCGTTGACGGCAGTTGCCACCATACCCGGCATTTCTCCAGCGACGGGGCAGCCCGGTGCGGTCAATGACATGTCGACGTTTACATCGCCTTCGCTGGTAATGTCGATCGTATAGATCAGTCCCAGATCATAAATATTGACCGGTATTTCCGGATCATACACGGTGCGCATGGCTTCAATCACCGCATCTTCGTCAGCTAATTCAACGCCTGGCAGCAATGCTTCACCCGCCGTGGCCTCGAACTCTTCCATAACGCCCGGATCACCGACACCCATCCCGGCATGGGGAGAGGCCTCGTACATGGGGCGATCCGGCATGACCGATTCGTCAGGCACGGCCGCAGTCGCGGCAATTTCCTCCGCTACGACCGGCTCTTTGTTCGAGCTAATCGAGGGTGTGATCTCGTCGTCCGGAGATTTCCGCGACAGGAATTTACTAAGAAAGTTCATCATTTAAGTCCAATTATTGCCTACTCGGTCGAAATTTCCTGACTGCCGTTCACGGCAGCGTCCATGGTATGCCAAGCGAGGGTCGCGCACTTTACCCGCATGGGAAACTGCCGAACCCCGGCCAGCATGCGGAGCCGCTCGACGGTTTCCTCATCAAACGAATCGAGCGCCTGTGGTGCATCATCATCGCCTGTACACATAAGGTGAAAAGCCTGAAACAGGGTTTCCGCCTTCTCGACGCTCATGCCCTTCAGGACTTCCGTCATCATGGAAGCCGACGCCATGGAAATGGCACATCCTTTGCCCTGAAATGCCACATCGGTGATGGTCTGATCATCGTCCAGGCTCAAATATATCACCAGCGCGTCACCGCACATGGGATTGTTACCAACAGCCTCACGACTGAAGGTCTCCGGACGCCGGAAATTGCGCGGGCTCTTGCCGTGATCGAGGATCACTTCCTGATAGAGTTCGCGTAAATCATCGAGCATCAGCCGAACATCTCCCTCACGAACCCGATGGCATCCGCCAGCACGTCAACTTCTTCACGGGTACTATAAAGACCAAAAGATGCCCGCGCCGTCGCCGCAAGGCCATATCGCTGCATGATGGGTTCCGCGCAATGATGCCCGGTGCGGATGGCAACACCGGCCCGATCAACGATGGTACCGATATCGTGGGGGTGAGCACACTCCATGACGAACGACACGATGGCCGCTTTTTCCTGGGCCTGACCAATAATCCGGAGCCCATCAACGGCAGACAGCTTTTCCGTCGCGTAATGCAGCAGACCTTCCTCGTGGGCCGCAATATTCTCCATGCCCAAGGCGCTGACATAATCAATGGCGGCACCCAGGCCGATAGCCTCGACGATAGCCGGCGTTCCTGCCTCGAAGCGGAGCGGGGCTTTTTGGAAGGTTGATTTCTCAAACGACACGTTGACGATCATATCGCCACCGCCCTGCCATGGCGGCATGGTGTTCAGCAGGTCCTCTTTGCCATACAGAACCCCGATCCCGGTGGGGCCATAGACCTTATGGGGCGCAAACACGTAGAAGTCCGCATCCAGCGCCTGAACATCAATGCTCATGTGCGGCACCGCCTGACAGCCATCCACCAATACTTTTGCACCCTGATCGTGGGCCAGGCGAATGACATCGCCAATAGGGACGATGGTCCCCAATGCATTGGAGATATGTGTCATGGCGACCAGTTTGGTCTTTGGATTGAGCAGTTTTTTATACTCCTCAAACATCAGATTGCCATCGTCATCAACCGGCACAATACGCAGCACGATACCGATGTCATCACGCAGCAACTGCCAGGGAACAATATTCGCATGGTGCTCCATGTGCGACAGGATGATCTCGTCGCCTGCTTTCAGGAACTTCCGCCCATAGGCGTGGGCCACGAGGTTGATGGCCTCGGTGGCGCTGCCGGTGAACACGATCTCGTTTTCGCTCCGCGCATTGAGGAACGTGGCGATTTTCTTCCGGGCAGCCTCGTATTCCTCGGTGGCACGCTGGCTCATGAAATGGACGCCACGGTGCACGTTGGCATAGTAGGTCTCGTAGGCCCCGGACATGGCATCAATCACCTGTCGCGGCTTCTGTGCGCTGGCACCGTTATCGAGATAGACCAATGGTTTGCCGTGCACTTCCTGACTTAAAATCGGGAAATCCTGACGCACTCGCTCGACGTCATAGGCTTGCGCCGAATTATCGCCCCGGCGGGCGGCGGCGGCGGAAATTGCGGCGGCTCTGATTTTGGCTGTGTCCATTTAAGCCCTCCACTCTTCCTGCCGGTAGCATGCTGCTGGCAGCCAGTGAATAATCTTGCCAATGATCACGTCGCGCAAGTTTTCGTCGGCGATGCGCTCTACCACCTGTCCCATGAATGACTGGATCAGGAGGTTGCGCGCCTGTGCCTCAGGAATTCCACGGGACCGCAGATAAAACAACGCCGTCTCGTCAATCTGACCGGACGCCGCGCCATGACTGCATTTGACATCATCGGCATAAATCTCAAGTTCCGGCTTGGTATCGATTTCGGCCTGATCGCTTAACAGCATGGTTTTGTTGAGCATCTGCCCATCGGTCTTCTGGGCGTCACGCTCTACAACGATTTTTCCCTGAAAAACAGCCCGAGCCTCGTCATCCAGAACACCTTTGAACATTTCATCACTGCGGGTATTGGGGACCCGGTGTTCAACACGAGTGGTGTTATCACAGTGCTGGCGACCGCGCATCAGATAGGCACCATCCAGTCGGCATTCAGCCCCCGACCCATCAAGCGTTACATGGGTATCATTCCGTGTCATCCGTCCGCCCATGGAAAGCGTGAAACTTTCAAACACACTGTCCCGTGCCACGGAAACAAAGGTCGTGGACAGGTTTGCCGCCTCCATGGCGTCTTCCTGCAAAATCGTCAGTCGCAGGGTCGCGTTTTGCGCCAGGCTGATTTCAGTCACGTTGTTGCTCAGGTATTCACCAACCGCACCACCCGCATGGCTCAATATCACGCTCGCTTCCGCGCCTTCATCCATGACAACAAGGTTCCGCGGGAAGCTGGCCACTGCGTCGTCCACATATCCACCCATGGAGACGATTTCGATGGGGGCCCCGACGACGACCCCTTCGGCCACGTGCAGAACATACCCTGTATTCAGGGCAGCGGCATTCAGGGCCACCAATGCCCTGGCATCTGCCATGCGTCCGAGATTTTTCTCCAGCCAATCCGGCGCATTGCGTAAGGTTTCGTCCAGTGGTTCGAGGCGCACACCTTCGGGTAGTCCAGACGTATCGGACAGATCAGCACGGTAGCTGCCATTGACAAGCACCAGGCGCACGCCGTCCTTTGATGCAGCACCGAGGCCGGGAATGGCGTCAATAACGACATCTCCGTCTGTCGCGGTCACTGCCCGATAGGCGATATCACCCAGTGGTTGGAGATTGGTGTACTTCCATTCTTCCAGCTTTACATGCGGCAGGCCAAGCGCGGTGTACCGCGCGGAGCCGCCAGCGCGCACCGCCTTCAGCCAATCCGGATCACCATCGGCAAACCCGGCATTTTCCATCAACGTCAGAAACGGTGCAGGATTTTCGGTCATTGTGTTCATACTCTTTTGCCCGATCCTGACTTAAGCCGCAGCGTCCGCGAATTCCGCGTAACCATTTTTTTCCAACTCCAGCGCCAGTTCCTTGCCACCGGAGCGCTGAATCTTGCCGTGGGCCAGCACATGAACCGTGTCCGGGATGATGTAGTCCAGCAATCGCTGGTAATGCGTAATCACCAGCATGGTGCGTTCAGGCCCGCGTAGGCGGTTCACCCCATCGGCAACAATCTTCAGTGCGTCGATATCGAGACCACTGTCGGTTTCATCGAGGACCGCCAGTGTTGGTTCCAGAACCGCCATTTGAAGAACTTCGTTACGCTTCTTCTCGCCCCCGGAAAAACCCACATTGACGGCGCGTTTCAACAGGTCGTCTGAAATGCCCAGCTCTTTGACCTTTTCGCGCAGCACGCGGATAAACTGCATGGCGTCCAGATCGTCCTCACCCCGGTAGCGGCGCACGGCATTTACGGCCTCTTTCAGGAAGGTTGTATTGGCAACACCGGGTATTTCCACTGGATACTGGAATGCCAGAAAAATGCCTTCGGCCGCACGATCTTCCGGTGCCATGCCGACGATATTTTTCCCCTTGTAGAGGATTTCACCCTGGGTCACGTCGTATCCGTCGCGCCCGGCGATAGCATAGGAAAGTGTGCTTTTGCCTGATCCGTTCGGCCCCATGATGGCATGCACTTCGCCGCTTCCCAGCGTCAGATCAATCCCTTTGAGGATTTCCGTGCCACCGACCGTAACGTGCAGATTCTTGATTTCGAGCATGAAGTTTATATCCTAAGTTTCTTAAAGTCGTTAGCAGGGCATCAACCGACGCTGCCTTCGAGTGAAATTCCAACGAGTTTCTGTGCCTCAACGGCAAATTCCATGGGTAACTGCTGCAACACGTCACGGCAGAAGCCGTTGACCACCAGCGCAACCGCAGATTCTTCACTAATGCCTCGCTGGCGCAGATAAAACAGCTGATCTTCACTGATCTTGGATGTGGTAGCCTCGTGCTCGACGATGGCCGAGCGGTTCTTGCTCTCGATGTACGGCACCGTATGCGCGCCACACTTATCGCCAATCAACAGAGAGTCACATTGGGTATAGTTCCGGGCACCCTCAGCTTTGGCCGACAGGCGTACCAGCCCCCGGTACGTCTGATCCGATCGGCCCGCGGCAATTCCCTTCGAGATAATTCTCGACGATGTATTCTTGCCAATGTGAATCATCTTGGTGCCCGTATCGGCCTGTTGCATGTTGTTGGTGATGGCGATGGAATAGAATTCACCCACCGAGTTCTCACCGAGCAGGACACAACTGGGGTATTTCCACGTAACGGCAGATCCGGTTTCCACCTGGGTCCACGAAATCTTGGAGTTCCGGCCCCGGCACGCACCCCGTTTGGTCACGAAGTTATAGATACCGCCCTTGCCCTCTTCATCGCCGGGGTACCAGTTCTGAACCGTGGAGTATTTGATCTCCGCGTCATCGTGGGTGACCAGTTCCACCACGGCGGCATGAAGCTGGTTTTCATCACGCTGGGGCGCGGTGCAGCCTTCCAGATAGCTGACGTAGGAGCCTTCATCGGCAATGATCAACGTGCGCTCAAACTGACCGGTATTGGCCTCGTTAATGCGGAAATAGGTGGACAGTTCCATGGGGCAGTGAACACCCTTGGGCACGTACACGAACGAACCATCCGTAAATACGGCCGAATTCAGGGTGGCGAAATAATTATCGGAATAAGGAACCACGCTGCCCATGTATTTGCGTACCAGCTCAGGATGTTCGCGAATTGCCTCTGAAATGGGACAGAAGATCACGCCCGCTTCATGCAACTTGGCTTTAAACGTGGTCGCGACAGAGACGCTGTCAAACACGGCATCAACCGCGACACCGGCCAACATTTCCTGCTCTTTCAGGGGAATACCAAGCTTCTCATAGACCTCCAGCAGTTGGGGATCGACTTCGTCCAGGCTCTGCGGACCATCCTTCATGCTCTTGGGCGCGGCGTAATAGTATGCATCCTGATAATCGATCACGTTGATCTCAGGTTTTTGCCACTTGGGTTCCGGCATGGTTTTCCAGTAGGCAAAAGCCTTCAGACGCCACTCCAGCATCCATTCCGGCTCTTCCTTCTTGGCTGAAATGAAGCGGATCGTGTCTTCATTCAGCCCTTTTGGTGCCATATCGGATTCGATATCAGATGAGAATCCGTATTTGTATTTTTCGTCAGCGAGTTCGTTCACCTTGCCGACTGTCTCAGCGGTTACCGCCATGTGTTTCTATTCCATCTTTCCAAAAATTATCATGCTGCGCTCTGGCGATCCCGGGCGCGTTCATACAGCGCCGTAAAGGCATCGACAAACCGTTCAACATCTGTCTCGTTATTGGCCCAGCCGAAACTGACCCGAATGGTGGCTGAGGCTTCGTCTTCGGCGTATCCCATGGCATCGAGTACCGGACTGACCGATACCTTGCCCGACGAACAGGCGGAACCGGCACTGACCGAAATGCCCTCCAGATCAAGCGCCATAACCTGGATTTCACTGGTGACGCCGGGCAGAATCAGGCAACTGGTGTTGGCAAGTCGCTTCGCATCCGCGCCCACCACACTGACTGTTTTGATCCGTGAAGCAATGTCGCGTTCCAATCGGTCCCGCATTTGACCGAGGCGCGTCATTTCCGCCTTGCCTTGCGCACGAACGATTGCTGCCGCAGCGCCGAAACCGGCAATTCCTACCAGATTCTCGGTTCCGGACCGCACCTTGCGCTCCTGACCGCCACCGCGAACCAGTGGTGCCAGTGGCAAGTCGTGTACATTGATGATCGCGCCACATCCGGCTGTTCCACCGATCTTGTGCGACGATATAACCAGAAAATCCACGCCCATATCGGCGGCATCAATATCGATTTTCCCTGCCGCCTGCACCGCATCACAATGGACCAGGGCGTCATATCGATGTGCGAGGGTCGCGATTTGTGACATCGGCTGGATGACACCCGTTTCATTATTGGCCGCCATGATGGAAACCAGTGTCGGGGTATCGTCCGCCTTCAACATGGCTTCCAGCGCGCCCAGATCGATCACACCGGATCGGTCGACGGGTACAATTTCCGCATCCGGACAGGCATCCCTGACGGATGGATGTTCCACAGCGGACATCACGATACGCCGCCGTCCGGCACCGCGCAGCACGATGTTGTTGGCTTCTGTGCCGCCACTGGTAAAGGTGACAGCCTCTGGCTGAACGGCGCACAACGAGGCGACATCGGCGCGGACCCGTTCGAGCGTTTTCTTCGCCTGCCGTCCGTGACCATGAACCGACGACGGGTTGCCCACAGACATCATGACGCTTTCCACGGCCCGGATAACCTCCGGCCGGGTCGGCGCAGTCGCGTTATTGTCGAGATACACGCTCTCGTTCATTGCAATCAACCTGTGTGTTTTGGTCTACTGAGCGGCGGTTCGCGTCACATCGTCATCATCGGATACGCCCGCATTGGCACAGGGGTTATCACGCTGGAACAAGGCACCACTGGTTCCCAGCACCCGGTGATCAATAACGTCGGCGAGGGATACGGAACTCAAAAACAGATAAATCTGATTGCTAAGCTCCTGCCACAAGTCATGAGTGATGCAGCGGCCTTTCGCGCCCTGACAACCGGTAGGTGATCCCGGTTGACATCGGGTTACCTTGATAGGCTCGTCCACGGCCAGAATAATATCCGACATACGAACGTTTGCCAGGTCTCTGGCAATGAGATACCCGCCGCCTGGACCACGGACGCTTTTCACCAGCCCGCCGCGCCGCAATTTGCCGAAAAGCTGTTCAAGATAAGAAAGCGAAATATCCTGACGGTCGGCAACATCGGCCAAGGCGATTGGCTTGCCCACGGAATTGGTGGCCAAGTCTGCCATCGCCATCACGGCGTACCGTCCTTTTGTGCTAAGTTTCACTGTCTTTCTCCTTCCCACATGGGGATCAACACCCGAAGGTGATTATTTTTGCAGTTCAACATGCCTTCTGTTGACCGGATTCAGTACCGGAATCCGGTTCGTCATCTGATCGCGATTGGTTTGATTTTTTTTCTTCCTCGCCTTTCTGGCCTTCCAGTTCCTCGATACGATTAACCAGCATGCCAATTTGACGACGCAGATCGTCAATGGTCTGAATAACAGGGTCAGGCCCGTCCGCCAGCGTGCCATAGGCAACAAACTCCTTGGTCTTACCCTTATCCTTCGGCATCACAATTCGTGCCGGGACCCCCACTGCCGTGGTTCCCGCGGGAACAGGTTTCGTTACCACTGAGTTAGCACCAACCTTGGCTCCTTCACCCACAACAATGGGACCAAGAATCGCCGCACCCGATCCGATGATCGCACCGTTTTCGATGGTTGGATGACGCTTCTGGCCAACCTGGCTTTCGGATTCCACAGACGGTGCAATTCCACCGAGGGTCACATCATGATAAAGGGTGACATCGTCACCAATGATCGAGGTTTCTCCGATCACGACCCCCATGCCATGGTCGATGACCAAGCGCCGACCGATAGATGCGCCGGGATGGATTTCAATGCCCGTCAACATCTTGCCAATTTGGGAAACAAACCGTGCGGGCAGTCGAAAATTCGCCTCCCACAGCCAGTGACCTAGACGATAAAACATGATGGCGTGATACCCGGAGTAACACAGGATGATCTCCAATGTTGAGCGGGCCGCCGGGTCGCGTTCCATGAACGCCTGCACATCTTCCTTTAAGTTCTTGAACATGATGGAACTTTGACTATTTTACTAAGGTCCGAAGATACCCCACCACCCGAGCCGGGGCCATCGGACGTGCCAGAAATACCGGGTGCTATCACGATAATTCGAAATATAGTAATCCCGACTACGTTAATCAAGTTTATGTCGTCAATTCATTTGAATTAGCCGACATTTAACCAGAATTCATTTAGGGTTTTATACCGACTTAGACACCTTTTGTTGTCCAAATGATATCTAGTGAGTGAACAGGAACACCATGCCAGAAGTAATTTTTAACGGCCCTGATGGTCGTATCGAAGGTCGCTATCAACACGCAAAAAAGCATAACGCGCCCCTTGCGCTGATTTTGCACCCCCATCCACAACACGGCGGAACCATGAATAATAAGGTGGTTTACGCGCTGTATCAGAATTTCGTGCAACGCGGATTCTCCACACTCCGATTCAATTTCCGTGGTGTCGGACGCTCTCAGGGCGTCTTTGACAATGGTCAGGGCGAATTGAGTGATGCCGCCTCAGCCCTGGACTGGATGCAGATGCACAATCCGAATGCACCAGCCTGCTGGATCGCCGGATTCTCATTCGGCGCGTGGATTTCCATGCAGTTGATGATGCGACGCCCGGAGATTACTGGGTTCATTTCCATCGCGCCGCCCGCCAACTCAAACGACTTCACCTTCCTCGCTCCGTGCCCCGCTTCCGGACTGATCCTGCATGGGTCGGACGATGAGGTCGTGCCGGTGGGATCCGTCGATAAACTGGCCCAAAAATTATCCAGTCAGAAGAACATCACCATCGACTACCGGGTGGTCAAAGGGTGCGATCATTTCTTTAAAAACCACCTCAACGAACTGGTTGGGCATATCGACAGCTATCTGGATAAATCCCTGGTCGAGGCGGCATAATTCAACCGCTCATTCCGGGCCGGGTTTATTTGTCAGGGTGAAACAGGTGCCCGCCAGACATCGGGTGGGCGACGCCGGTAGTCGTAGGCATGCTTAACGGCAGGCCCATGAGCGATCTCACGGCCAGAAACCCGAACGCTTCGGCCTCCAGATGGTCGCCCGACCACCCAACACTTTCAACCGGATCCACGGGAACACGCAGAAATTCACCAAGCATATGCATGATTGTCGTATTCCGGCGACCACCGCCACAAACCAGCCAACGAACAGGTGGCTCTGGAAGGTGATCCAACGCCATGGCAATGGAGCGCGCAGTGAATGCCGTCAGGGTCGCCGCGCCATCTTCTGGCGACAGCAGTGCCACAGGAGACGGATCAAAATCGTTTCGATCAAGAGATTTTGGTGGAGACTGCTGAAAATAGGGATGCGCCATCAATAGGGACACCGCTTCTTCATCGACCATCCCGGCGGCGGCCAATGCCCCATCGGCATCATAATCACCCAGTCCATGGCGGCTTACCCAATCATCAAGCAATGCGCTCCCCGGCCCGGTATCAAAGGCCCATATGTCTTTATCTGTGTCCGGGCCCAGCCAGGTGACGTTTGCCACCCCACCGATGTTCAGCACCGCCAGCGGTCGTTCGAGGCGCTGCGCCAGAGCCGCATGGTAGAGCGGCGCAAATGGTGCCCCCTGTCCGCCAGCGGCGACATCCGCGCTACGGAAATCGGTGATCACCGGAATGCCTGTCCGGTTTGCAAGGGATTGGCCGTCGCCCAGTTGCCGGGTAACGCCCTGATCCGGAGCATGAAAAACGGTCTGGCCATGGAAGCCGATGATTTTGATCATCGAACGATCCATCCCGGATTCCGCCAGCACAACCTCCACAGCGTCCGCATGCAGGGCCGTCAACTCACCAACGATGTGACCAAACGACGGCACGGTTTCAGGTTCCGGCCTCAACAGCGTTTTTAAGGTATTGCGAAATCCGGGATCGTACGCGATGAACGCCGTTGCCCCTGTCGCCGTCACCTGATGCCCATTGGTCTCCACAAGCGCTGCATCAACACCGTCCATCGAGGTGCCGCTCATCAATCCAATCGCCGTCAAGAATCCACTATCTGTCACGCTGTATTCCTCGTTCACAAAACCTTTGGAGAAAACTGATGTTCTGGCAGGGATTGCACTTACCCGCCTGATATCATAAACCCGTGGCAACTAGGACCACGAGCCATGACATCTTTTAAATCAGATTTCCTTAACACCATCGTAAGTCGCGGCTTCATGCACCAGTGCACGGATCTGGATGCGCTGGATGCATTGGCCACAAAAGGCATAGTGACAGCTTACGTTGGTTACGACTGCACGGCTCCCAGCCTGCACGCTGGCAGTCTGGTTTCTATCATGCTGCTGCGCTGGTTACAGAAAACCGGCCACAAGCCAATCGTCCTCATGGGCGGGGGCACCACGAAGGTCGGCGACCCTTCCGGCAAGGATGAGTCACGCAAGCTTCTGGACGATGCACAAATTGCCGCGAATATGGACGGTATCAGGCAGGTATTCTCCAAGTTTCTGACATTTGGTGACGGTCCGACCGACGCGATTATGGTGAATAACGCCGATTGGCTGGACGGCCTGCACTACATCTCTTTCTTGCGGGATTATGGTCGGCACTTCTCCGTCAATCGTATGATGAGTTTCGATAGCGTCAAACTGCGCATTGAACGCGAACAGCCGCTGACGTTCCTTGAATTCAACTACATGATCCTTCAGGCCTATGATTATCTCGAATTGGCGCGGCGCCATGATTGTGTGCTTCAGATGGGCGGATCCGATCAGTGGGGCAATATCATCAACGGAGTGGAACTTGGCCGCCGTGTGGATGAACGCGCATTGTTCGGATTGACGACGCCGCTGCTCACCACATCGTCCGGCGCAAAAATGGGTAAAACAGCCGATGGCGCTGTCTGGCTCAGCGATCAAATGATGAGCGCCTATGATTACTGGCAATATTGGCGCAATGCAGAAGATACCGATGTCGGGCGGTTCCTGCGTCTGTTCACGGAACTTCCCGACGATGAAATTATCCGTCTCGAATCACTTGAGGGTGTAGAACTCAACGAGGCAAAGAAAATCCTTGCGACCGAGATCACAGGCCTGTGCCATGGTCAGAATGCGGCTGAACAAGCGGCGGAAAGCGCCCGGATGACGTTTGAGGAAGGCACCCTGGGCCAGGATTTGCCAACGGTCGACGTTGACAGAGACGCATTGGAATCCGGTATTCCTGCATATGAATTGCTTTGCAAGGCCGGGCTGGCATCCTCCAACGGAGAAGCGCGGCGGTTGATCAAAGGTGGTGGCGGCAAGATCAATGATCAGCGCATCGCATCAGAAACCTACGCGATGACGCCCGATGACCTGAACGCTGATGGTATTATCAAGTTATCTGCCGGAAAGAAACGCCATGCGCTGATTCGCGTAACTTAAATACAGTCAATCCCGCGCCGATACGCCGGAACCGGAATCACTTGCGCCGGACGCCGCGCTGCCAACGCCATCAAATATGCCAAAGAAATTCCGTAAAAATCCCGGTGCCAGCGCACTTAAAGCGTTGACGGACACCTCCGGGTCGCTGCGCGGGCCGGTCATCGTATAGTTTGCAGCAAAGATGCCCCCCCCTTCCTCTCCACCAGTAAGCAAACCCCCAATCAGGGGAAGGTTCCCCAAGGCGCTATTGAGCGCGTAGACGGGTATGACGGTTCCGGTGATGTCAACGACGTCTGCATGGGAATATATCGCCCCCGATGCGGTAAATCCGAGGGATGCACCTGTCGCCCTCGCATCCGTCAGGTTGAGAACGCCGTCAGCATAGTCGAACGGCATTTCGAGAGTGTCAAAAGAGAGGCCGTCTCCCTGCAAAGCTTCCAGTATGCCTGTCAATGCCATAAGGCTTACGAGTCTCGCCAATGCCGGTGCTTCAACGATCCGGTATCGCTGTATGTCCAAGTTGCCGGAGAACGGGTGGTTTTCCTGTGCATCATCAACCAGACCGGTCAGTGAAAGCTCCCCGCCCGTCATTCGGTCATACAGATCCAGAGTTCGCAAAACTTCCCCTGCATCACTGGACCACACTGTCAGAATACGCCCATTCGATTGCTCGGATGGCGTCATCTTGATTTCCAATGGCGCGCCGTTCTTGATCTGCGAGGTAATATAGACAGACCGCCAGATTTCGTTCTCGCGGGCAAACGCGGAAATCAGGTTGTCGAGGGCACGGTCATCCGACAACCAGACGCGATCAAACTGGGCAGAAACACTGAGATTCGCCAAAAAATCCTGACCCGATTCTGCAAGATCGCCATAGACGATATCATCCCATACGGGGTCCAGATCAAGACTGGGGCCACTGAAATTCGCGTCCCACGCCGCCCCCTTCCCCGGTACCAGCAAAGCAGACATATCAGTGCGGCCATAATTAATGCGGCTCAATTCGATCCGGTTCAATTCCCCCCCCGCTGACGCGTAGTCTGCGGTGCCTTCAACGACCAGATCGTCGGTCTGGATCGCAAACTTGGAGATGGCGATCACTTCATTGTCCTGCATTTGTATGGACACCACCGCTTCACCGGGGGCACCTTCTTCTTTGCGCCAGTTAATAACCGGAACACTCATAACGACACCATCCAGTGACGCGCGCGCCTCCAATTCCGTATGGCCATCATGAGTCTCAACCACATGGATATTCACCGGCACCTCGCCTTCGATCATGTCGGCGGAAAACGGGCTGACATCAATGCCCAGATCCGTAATGTTCTGCACATCCGTCACATGGGTTGAAATCTCATAACGGTTCTTGAATGCGGCTGTCTCATCGAAATTCTGACGCCATGTCAGGATTGTCGGGAAATTCTGGAGCAGCAATTCACCAGCCACCGACATACCGTCACTATCGATGGCAAGTTCAAGTTGACCCTCGTCCACGTCCAGACCGAACAAGCCCTCCGGGATGGAAACGGATCCGAGTTCTGCTACCGCAGATGCCTGAACCTGGCCCCACGTCAGTGTATCTCTCATCGGGAATTCAAACGCCAGCTCGGCGCGGATGGCACCATCGGTACGGGCCGGACTGATATTCAGGACTTGAGCAAAATTCAGAGGTTCACGATCAACCAGTTCCATAGCCTTTTGAAAAGCCCCGGTAACGACGGTCGTAATTCTGGCGTGCTCCGAATCACCAGACAAGCCGGTTAGTAAAACATTTCCAGCCTCCATATCCAGACCAAACGACTGCGCTGGCCCCACTTTCAACTCCAATCGATCTTGACTAAAATGGGCGGAAGCCTTGGTTACGGTAATCGGCGGCATCACATCAACGTATCGAACAACCGCATCACGAACGTCAAACCCGCCATCGGCTTTATTCAGGCTAAATCTTCCATCCGCCTGAACGCCGCCCTCCAGTTCAGCATGCAATTCGCTGACAACACCCTTTGACACCTGAGAAGCGACCCAGTCATAGGCGTACTTTCCCGCCGAACGGGGCCAATAATCTTTCGACTGGGCAATCGTTATTTCGGGTATTTCCACGACCAATACAAACCGGGGTTCTGTCGTCAGATGATCGATAGAACCGCTGGCATATGCCGAAATCCCGGACAGATCCAGTTCCAGTGACTGAAGATCAAGGGTGTCGTTCACACCGTCATAGGCTGCCGTCGCGACGATACCGGAGAGCGGAAAACGGTGATTCACGGGTTCAGGCAGGGGTAATGTGGTCTTTGCGGGGAAAACGGCACGAAATTCCGAGATTTCCAATTGGCGGCTCGCGGCATCGAAGTTCCCTCTCAATGAAAAACTGTCGGTTCGCAGGGCCGCATCGAACGGCGCAGGCAGGTGAACAACGCCCCCCGCCCCCGTGACATCGAAGCCAACACTTTCCAGAACACCCTCAACGCTGGATGCAATGGTGATTGTTCCCTGCACAGGAACATCGATGAACTTCAGAAAATCCATTTCCGGCGTCGTGTTCGCCAGAACGGACGGTATAATGTCACTAAAAGAGAGACCGGCATCGACTCGGCGGGTCTTGGCGTCATATGCCCCAACCAGGGAAACCTCCGCTACTGTCCCATCAAGGTCAACCAGGAACGACGTCTCGACGTCAATCCTGGCACCATCGCGGCGCAGACTGACGTGCGTGTCGGGTGTCACCCAGGAACGGCCGCGCCCGGTATCTTCAACAATCAGGTCGGCGTCCGTAATGTCGATGCGTTCAAGATAACTCAATGGGTCGTCCGGGTTGGATGCTTCCGTCAGTTGGGTGAGAAAGGGCTCCAGCCGACCGGACGCCATGGCCCCCGCGCCAGCCAGCGCCACATTGAACCGGCCATCGGTTTCACGTATGGCATAGAGCGTGGGCCCGAATAACTCCACTCTGGCTGGTGCGATGATCCCACGGGCAAGTGCCTTTGTGCTGATCGAAAACGCCACTTCCGGCACTTGCGCTAATACCGATCCTTCTTCGGCGCGAACACTGAGATTGATCACACGCAAATCAACAGCGCGTTCCCATCCTGCCCACGTCAGGATGGTGTCGTCGAACTTCGCCTCAACCGATGGCAAAGCGTCATTAATCATGGCACCGACGTAGGGAGCCAGAAATCCAAGAGAAATCGGACCACGCGAGAGCAACCAGGCAAGTGTCAGCAAGACAATTGCCGCCCCGGCGAGGAGCCCCGCCATGGTGTGAACCACGCCCTTGACCGTACGTTTCAGCAACCGATTAAATCTCCGCTTCCATGCCGCCTTGACCCATCAGACTGCTTCACGCACTTTGCAAGGAACCGAGGAATAGCGACATGCACGATCTTTGCCCTGAAATCAAAAATGCAGTTTTCCCTGCGCCTGCCAACGATGCCCTGATGCGCCTTGGATTCGACCGCTGGCAGGAACGCATTCAGGAATCAGATAATAGCGAAATTTGCAAGACATTAGAAAGTCTTACCGATCCTCTTGGCGAAACGCCGCTGCTCTCGGCCATCTTCGGCTGTAGCCCCTACCTGACGCAGGTATGCCTCAACGACCCCGCATCCGTCGTCGACCTTGTGAAGACTGGCCCCGACGCGACCGCACAATCCATTTTGTCCGAGGTTCTGGCCTATAAAGATACAGACAATAACGGCGATAATACGGCCATCAGTCGGGCCCTGCGCCGTGCCAAACAGCGCATGGCCCTGGCGGTCGCTGTCGGTGACATGTCGGGCAACTGGCCCTTGTCCAGAACGACCGGCTACCTCTCTGACTTCGCCGATGCCGCCCTGCAATGTGCAACTGCGCATATCCTGCACCAAACAGCGGCCAAAGGTACATTCGAACTTCCCCACCCGGAAGCCCCACAACTGGACAGTGGATTTATTGTCATTGGAATGGGGAAACTTGGTGCGCGAGAGCTGAATTATTCCAGCGACATTGACCTGATTGTGCTGTTCGATCCCTCCCGCATTCAGGCATCAGACCCGACCACACTGCAGAAACACTGTGTTCGCATGACACGAGAGCTTGTTCGCATCATTGATGATCGGACTCAGGATGGCTACGTCTTCAGAACTGACCTGCGCCTGAGGCCTGATCCGGGGGCCACCCCTATTGCTGTTTCGGTGTCAGCGGCGGAAGTCTATTACGAAAGCCAGGGACAGAACTGGGAGCGCGCCGCCATGATCAAGGCGCGCCCGGTTGCCGGCGATCTGAACGCGGGACGGGAATTCCTGCAATGGCTGAGGCCTTTTATCTGGCGGAAGAACCTGGATTTTGCCGCCATCCAGGATATTCACTCTATCAAACGGCAGATCAACACCCATCGTGGTGGCGGCATCATTGCGGTCGAGGGGCACAATATCAAGTTGGGCCGGGGCGGTATTCGCGAGATTGAGTTTTTTGCCCAGACCCAGCAACTGATCTGGGGTGGACGCGAAGCGCTTCTACGGACGCCATCGACCGTGGAAGCGCTATCAAACCTTGCACAATGCGGGCATGTAAAACCGGATGTCGCCGCCAATCTGACGACGGCCTATGAATTTCTGCGTCAGACGGAGCACCGGCTTCAGATGGTAAATGATGAACAGACCCAGACCCTCCCTGACTCACACGATGGGATAGAAAAACTCGCAATCTTCATGGGATATAATGGCAGGAATGCCTTCGCCGCTGATCTGATCCGGCATTTGACGGCGGTCCAGGATCATTATGCCGCCCTGTTCGAAGACGCGCCTGCTCTCAGCGCAGCGGGTGACATCGGCGGGAACCTTGTGTTCACCGGCAGTGACGCCGATCCTGACACTCTCGAAACCATCCGGAAGTTTGGTTTCGGATCACCAGAGACCGTGGATGCCGCCATCCGTGGATGGCACCACGGACGCTACCGCGCCATGCGCTCCACCCGCGCCCGGGAAGTATTGACGGAACTCACACCGGCTCTGCTCGGTGTTCTGGGAGGAAAGCCGGAACCGGATGCCACATTTATCAAGTTTGATGAATTTCTAGCGGGCCTGCCTGCCGGAGTACAATTATTTTCCATGCTGTATTCCAATCCGCAATTGCTGACCCTATTGGCAGAAATCATGGGTGAAGCGCCACGTCTGGCCGAACATCTGAGCCGTCGCCCATCGCTCTTTGACAGCGTTCTTTCGTCAGATTTCCTCGATCCACCACCGCCCCTTATCGATCTGGTATCGACCCTGTCAAAACAAATTGATGATGCGGAATATTTCGAACAGGTTCTCGACATCCTCCGGCGTTGGGCCAATGAACGGAAATTCCAAATTGGGCTACAGAGCCTCCGTGGGGTGATCAGCCCACCGGACGCGGCGTGGGCGCTCAGCGATACGGCTGAAGCGGCGCTACAGTGCCTGTTCCCCGCCGTGGAGGCCGAATTCGCGGCCCAGCACGGGCGCATCCCCGGCGCGCGGTTCTGCGCCATCGCGCTTGGAAAACTGGGTGGCCATGAAATGACACCGACCTCCGATCTCGACCTCGTCTTCATATACGATATCCCACCGGACACGGATGCATCTGATGGCGAGAAGCCCTTGCCACCGACACAGTATTTTGCCCGCCTCGGGCAACGCTATATCAATGCCATTATGTCCCCCACAGCCGAAGGCATTCTCTACGAAGTCGATATGCGGTTGCGGCCATCGGGCAATGCCGGCCCCATCGCGTGTACCCTCGAAGCGTTTATCCAGTACCACGAGGAAAATGCCTGGACATGGGAACGTCTGGCGTTGACGCGCGCCCGTACGGTGCTGGGCGACGACACCTTACGCCATGCTGTCGATAGCGAGACCCGGCGGTTGCTTGCCCGTCCGTGTGATGCCGAGAAACTTCTGAACGATGTTGCCGAAATGCGCGCGCGGATGGATTCCGAACATCACACCGAGTCACCCTGGTCCATCAAGCATCTGCGTGGCGGTCTCATCGATCTGGAATTTATTATTCAGTATCTGTTGCTGCGGCACGCGGCGAAACACCCATCCATCCTGTCGCCCAACACCTGGCGAGCGCTACGCAACCTGAAGCACGCCGGGTTAATTGCGGAAGATGCAGCGGAAGTTCTGAGCCGGGCGCTGGACCTGTGGCAGGCCTTCCAGAGCCGCCTGCACCTGACCATCGACACGGATGCCCCGCGTGGCGGCGCAGGTGCCATGCCCATCGCCTTGCAGGAGCGATTGGCGCAACTGGGGGGCGCGGACAGTCTCGAGGGTGTCGAAGCCATCATCCGCGCAACGGCGGAGGAGGTTTTTGGTGTCTACATGGACATAATCGGCGACCCGGAAACATCCGGGCCGACGTAACAGAGCCTACTTTTCCACGGCTATGACGCACCGCGCCATGTTCATACCGGGGAGAATACGGTAGTGAACTTCTATGACATAATCGGCGAGCCACCGGTTCACGATCAGTCGTGTATTCCGGTCGACCAGTTATTTTAGATCACCCAGTACAACCCTCGCCGCATTGTGGCCCGGTGCCCCGGATACCCCTCCGCCTGGGTGGGTGCCTGCGCCACACAGATATAAACCGTCGATTGGTGTCTTGTGTCCCGCACATTTAGGGTGGGGGCGCATGGCGAAAATCTGATCCAGTTCCATCTTGCCGTGATAGACATCGCCACCAGTCAAACCGAACTCACGCTCCAGATCAAGGGGACTGAGGACCTGACGCGCGATCACTGCATCCTGCAGATTTGGCGCATAGCGTCCGATGGTGGCGATGATCGTGTCTGCGGCCTGTTCCTTGCAATCGTCCCAGCTACGGCCACCGGATAGCTGATAGGGAAAATGCTGGCAAAAGACGCTCACCACATGGTGCCCGGCTGGTGCCAGCGTGTCGTCCTTGGTGGATGGAATAACCATGGTGATCAACGGCTCGTCGGGCCAGTTTCCCGCCTTGGCTTGCAACCACGCGCGATCAATGGCGGTCGTCGACGGTTTGAGCGAAATGAATCCTTCATGATGGCTCGCCTGATCGGTTCCCGGCACGCAGATGAAATCTGGCAATTCCCGGAGCGCCAGGCTCATGCGGAACGATCCGGACTCGGTTCGCCATCCGGAAATATCGGCTCGAAATGTCTCGTCCAGATCCGCCGCTTCCAGCAATTTCAGAAACGTCAACTTGGGCTCACACCCGGACAGCACACATCGGGCGCGAATTTCTTCTCCATCCCCCAGCCGCACCCCCACCGCACGTCCATTTTCCACAACAATACGTTCGACGGCTGCATTGGTGCGAATATCTGCACCACGTTCACGCGCAGCGGCGGCAATAGCCTCGCTGATGGCACCCATACCGCCCTTGGCGAAGGCCCAGCCACCCCGCCGCCCAGCAATCTCGCCAAGGCTGAGATGGAGCAGATTGATCGCCGAGCCTGACTGATCCAGGCTGGCCATTGAACCCGCAGTGGAGCTGCTGTAATACCCCGTGCGGATCACATCGCTTTCGATGTACCGCTCGACAATCTGGCGAACACTGGAGGTGAACAGTTGCATGGTACGGTACCGGGCCTCGGACGATAACCGCCTGAACGCCAGTCCCAGTTTGCCGGCGGACAAAATATCACCGATGCCCATGGCACCCTCGATCAGTGCCGGTGGCGGTGAGAGCAACAAGGGACGGATCAAGTCCGCCGCCTGCTGAATAACACCGTCCAGTTCCGCCATGCCCGCCCAGTCACGGTTGGAAAATTTCGCGACCTGGGAACGGTCGTGCGCTTCATCGCCAGTTGTCAGAAGGTAACGCCCGTCGGGTTTCGGCTGGAAGCTGGAGGTCACCGGAAAAAACGAAAGCCCGTGGCGCATGAGGTCCAAATCACGCACCACCTCCGGATGAAGCAGACTGGCAACATACGAGCAGACGGAATTGCGGTAGCCAGGATGGAACTCCTCGGTCACCGCCGCACCACCCAAAACAGAGCGGCGTTCCAATACCGTGACACGTTTCCCCGCACCGGCCAGATAGGCCGCCGACGTCAGGCCATTGTGGCCACCACCGATAATAACCGCGTCTGTAATTGAACTCATTCAGAAACCCTCGACTTTTCCACAGATATGGCACGATGCGTCATGTTCACACAGTGGAGAATACGGTAATTTCGTCTCATAGTCCGCTGGATTCCCGGCGACATCCATTATTCTTACGGAGAAGATCAACACATGGTCGATATTGGCGACGCCGCCCCGGATTTTAGTGCCCCCACCGATGGTGGTGGCACCCTTGGTTTGAAAGCCCTGCGTGGTAAGGCAGTTGTGTTGTATTTCTACCCAAAAGACGACACCTCGGGCTGCACCAAGGAAGCCATCGCGTTTAGTGAACAGATCAGGGACTTCGAGGATGCCGGGGCCGTGGTGATTGGTGTGTCAAAGGATACCGCTGCCAAGCATGACAAGTTCAAAGACAAGTATGATCTGAAAGTCACCCTGGTTTCCGACGAAGACGTCAGTATTTGCGAGAAATACGGCGTCTGGGTGGAAAAGAGCATGTATGGCCGCAAGTACATGGGCATTGAACGCGCGACCTTCCTGATTGATGCCAAAGGCAAGGTCCGGACGGTCTGGCGCAAGGTCAAGGTTCCCGGCCACAGTGACGCTGTTTTGAGCGCTCTGAAGGCACTTTGATCGTCACCATGACAAATCTCACTCTGAGTGATGCGGCGACCCATGTCCTGCTGGAACCTGATCCAGCGGAAAAAGTGCGGCTCACGCGGGCCTCCGTTGCCGGATGGCGGGAAGGAGCCATTTCAGAGATAGGCGCGGCCAGCCCCCCTGATCGTCCGGCGCGGCAAGACAAACCAGCCCTTCTGTCTCCCCGAGACACGCCGAAACGCAGCAAAGGTGGAAATGCGGGCCGGGCGGCATTCGTCCACGCTATCGCCCATATTGAATGCAACGCCATTGACCTGGCCTGGGATATCATTGCCCGCTTCACCGCCGAAGACTTGCCCAAGGCGTTCTATGATGACTGGACAGATGTCGCGTTGGACGAAGCAGAGCATTTCAACATGCTGAACCAGCGCCTTGGCGAGCTCGGGGTTCAGTATGGCGACCTGCCCGCTCATGATGGTCTGTGGCAGGCTGCGCTGGACACCCGCGATGACCTTCTGGCACGCCTCGCCGTTGTTCCCATGATTCTCGAGGCGCGTGGTCTGGACACAGCCCCCCGCGCCGTGCGTGATTTGCATCGCCTGGGCGATCATGAAACTGCTGAAATTCTCGACACCATTTCGCGCGAGGAAGTGCCCCATGTCGCCACCGGCGTTCGCTGGTTTGAACATGTTTGTCACGCAAGAACGTGTGACTCCGTGGCGACATTTCGTTACTTATTAAAGACACGATTTAATGGCGCGCTGAAGCCACCGTTCAATGAGGGATTGCGCAGTGCTGCCGGAATGAACCGTGCTTACTATGAGGATGTAGAAACCCCGACCTCGACGAGTGGGGCAAGCTGATTTCCACGCGGAGGGCCCAATGGCCAAGAAGGCGAAAAAGAAGTCGGAAGACGATGCCACCGGTAAAAATGGTGATGTCGCTGATAACGACGAAGGTGCCAAGAAAAAAGGCGGCAAAGGCAAACTGATCGTCATCATCATCGTCGCCCTGATTGTGGTCCTGGGCGGCACCGGCGGCGGCTTGTTTTATCTCGGCTTTCTTGATTCCATGCTTGGGATCGAACACGAAGAAGCGGATACCGGGCACGAGAATGCTGACCACGACCCCCTTGATCTCGGCACGCCGGTTTACTATGAGCTCCCGGAATTTGTGGCCGATTTAAAAACAAATGAATGTCGCTCGCCGTTTTTGAAACTATCACTGACAGTCCAGATTGATCAGGGTGATCAGGCGGTCTTGGTTGAACGCCAACCGAAAGTGATTGATCGAATTCAACTATTCCTGCGCGAACAGGAACGTCAGGCTCTGGTGGGAGAGGCGGGTGCCGAAGCGTTGCGCGCGGAAGTCGTCCTGATCATGAATGCAACGATACAACCGGCAACGATCCAGAACGTCCTGTTCCGCTCGATGATTTTGCAATAAAGACTCTGGTGCTATGACGAGGCATCTTCGCTGTCTGATCCCTTGACCCGTTGGGCCAGGGCGGCGGCAAGGAAATCATCGATATCGCCGTCCAGAACACCCTGAGTGTTGGATGTTTCAACACCTGTCCGCAAATCCTTGACCATCTGATAGGGCTGCAGGACATAGGATCTGATCTGGTGGCCCCACCCGATGTCGCTTTTTGCGGCATGCTCGGCCTGGGCCTTGTCTTCGCGAATTTGCAGCTCCCGCTCATACAACCGGGCACGCAACATGCCCATGGCGGTAGCACGGTTCTTGTGCTGTGATCTGTCATTCTGACACTGCACGACAATGCCGGTTGGTTCATGTGTAATGCGAATGGCGCTATCGGTGGTGTTCACATGCTGTCCACCAGCACCGGATGATCGATAGGTGTCGATCCGCAGGTCCTTGTCCTCAATCTCGATTTCGATATTGTCATCGATGACCGGAAAAATACCGGCAGAAGCAAAGCTGGTGTGACGCCGGGCACTTGAATCATAGGGTGAAATACGAACCAGCCGGTGCACACCGCTTTCGGTCTTTAACCAGCCGTAGGCGTTATCACCGGATATCTTCAAGGTCGCGGATTTAATGCCCGCTTCTTCGCCGGGACTTTCCTCTATCCACTCGACCTTGCAACCATGTGCTTCAGACCAGCGGGCATACATACGCAACAGCATTTCTGCCCAATCCTGCGCCTCCGTACCGCCAGCACCGGCGTGAACCTCGATGAAGCAATCGTTGCCATCAGCTTCGCCGGACAGCAGCGTCTTCAGCTCGGCCTTGGAGGTTGCATCGCGCACTTTTTTGAGCGTCGCCTCGGCTTCGGCAACGATTTCCTCGTCGCCCTCGGCCTCGCCAAGCTCGATCAGCTCCACGCTGTCAGACAACGTGGTCTCGAATTCGTCGATTTCCTTGATGCCCGCTTCCACCTGATTGCGTTCCCGCATGATGGTCTGCGCGCGGTCCGAGTCATTCCACAGATCTGGATTTTCAGCGAGTGCGTTCAGTTCCTCAAGGCGCCGGACGGCCTGATCGTAGTCAAAGATGCCTCCTCAGCAGTTCGAGCGACTGCTTGATTTCCGAGGTGAAGGTTTCGATCTCTGCCCGCATGGAGGTCTCTCTTCGGTAAGAACTTCGTCAGACAGCTATCTAGCGAAACCATCCGCCCGGGACAAGAAAGAACTTCGCATCCGCAATCGGCAGCGCCCTAATAAAGTCCCCCGGTGCCCGTCGAAGGCGAACCATTGCCTGCCGACTGGCCGGTGACTGTAAACCCGGGCGTGTAACCTTCACCGGCCAACAGTTCTGATTCACCTGTTGGTACAGTTCCCGGTTTAAAGGCCTCCAAAATAACACCATCTTCGCCAGGTTGCGCCGGTGCCCCGGTCGATCCATTGATACGCACCAACCTGATACCCGGCGGAATACGGAACGGGATACCGGGCTTGCCCTCCAATGCTGCCTGCATGAAATCGCGAAAGATCGGTGCTGTGACAGACGATCCCGTCTCCTGGTATCCGAGCCCACGCGGCTTGTCAAAGCCTACATAAACCCCCACCGCCAGATCAGGCGAAAAGCCGACAAACCAGGTATCTACCTGATTGTTGGTGGTGCCGGTTTTACCCGCCAGAGGTTTCCCGACAGCCCGGATACGCCGCCCCGTGCCACGCTTGACGACACCGTCCAGCATCGAGACAATTTGATAAGCGCTACCCGGATCAGCCAGTTTTTCACGATTGTCCGGCACTTCAGGGACCGGCTGTCCGGTCCAGTAGGGTGCCAGACATTGCGGACATTCACGCACATCATGTCGAAACACCGTCAGTCCGCTGCGGTCTTGAATCCGATCAATGAATGTTGGTGTAATGCGCCGCCCGCCATTGACCAGCATGGCGTAGGCGGTGGTGAGGCGAAGTAGCGAGGTCTCCCCCGACCCCAACGCCATGGCCAATTGTTGCGGCATGTGGTCGACAACACCGAATCGCTCAGCGTACTCGGCAACCCGGTCCATACCGACGGCCTGGGCCAGGCGCACCGTCATCAGGTTGCGCGATTTCTCGATGCCAAGGCGCATGGTGCTCGGCCCGTAAAATTTCTTTGTATAGTTGGCCGGTCGCCATTTTGGCAAACCAGCCCCCTGATCAATCACGAAGGGGGCGTCCAGAATAAGGGTTGATGGCGTATAGCCGGATTCAAGTGCCGCCAGATAGACGAATGGCTTGAACGCGGAACCCGGCTGCCGATAGGCCTGGGTAACCCGGTTAAAGACGCTACGCTCATAGCTGTACCCTCCAGACATGGCGAGCACACGCCCCGTATGGGGATCAAGTGCGATCAAGCCGCCCTCCACCTCCGGCAACTGGCTGAGCGCATAGGTGCCGGGTGGATAGGGCTCGCCCACAGCGCCATCTTCGCCCGGGGCATGGGTCACCGACAGGACAGCGACGACGTCACCGACCGCCAACACATCAGCAGGTTTCGTGATCTTCGGCCCCAGTTTCTCGCCTTTCTTCCAGGCGCGGCCCCAGGTCAGTTCCGTCAGTGGAATACGGCCCGTTTCGCCGTTCGCCATGGCGACATCGACACCAGCATCATCGAGCCCTACGACGATGGCAGCTGCCCGCCCTTCCATCCCCTTGGGTGGTTCAAAACTCTTGATGGCCAGATAGAAATCAGTGTCGTCAGGTGTTTTCGCCAATGGCCCACGCCAGCCATGACGCCGGTCGTATATTTCCAAGCCCTGGCGCAGGATGCGGTCCGCTATATCCTGCAATCGGGGGTCGAGCGTCGTTCGGACCGATAGCCCGCCCTTGTACAACTCGTCCTCACCATAGAGGTCCAGCAGCTCCCGACGCACCTCCTCGGCAAAATAGTCGGCCCGGACAAACTGGGCTTCCTGTCGCTGTCTTATCACGAGATTTTCGGCGCGCGCCTGCTCTGCCTGATCGCTTGAAATAAAGCCCTCTTCCACCAAGCGGCCGATTACCCAGTTTCTTCGCTCGATAGCGGCCTCCCGACGCTTGATGGGGTGGTAGTTATTGGGGGCTTTGGGAAGCGCCGCCAAAAAAGACGCCTCCGCAATCGTCAACTCATCGAGGGATTTATCGAAGTAATTCAACGCCGCCGCCGCCACGCCATAGGCCTGGAACCCCAGATAAATCTCGTTCAAATACAGCTCCAGGATGCGCTCCTTGGGAATGGCACGTTCGATGCGAAGCGCCAGGATGGCTTCCTTGACTTTGCGTTCCCACGAAACTTCGTTGGTCAGCAGAAAATTCTTCGCCACCTGTTGGGTGATAGTTGATGCCCCGACCAAGCGCCGACCCTGCCCGATATTTCGCACGTTGGTCACAATCGCGCGGGCAACGCCGGTCACATCAACGCCGGGATGTTCGAAGAAATTCTTGTCCTCGGCGGCGATAAACGCCTGAACGACAAGGCCGGGCATGGCTGTCAATGGGACAAACACCCTGCGTTCTATGGCGTATTCGTTCAATAACCGCCCGTCGCCCGCATGGATTCGGGTCATCACCAGCGGATCGTAATCCGCCAATTGACGATAGTCCGGCAATCCCTTGCCGAATTGGTGGAAGACATACATCGTTCCAACCGCACCGGTAACGGCAACCGCGAATAGCAACAACAAGATTGTAAATAAGACTCTGAACATGATGCCTTGGCAGTGTGCGGTTAACCGGCTTTGGCGTCAAACATGGCCTTTACGATGCAAAACCGCCGTAAACATGGCCGAGAATTGCGGCAACACCATGACAGACTGAAGCAGGATCATGTCAGTTGGAACGGGCCTGTTGCAATCCGGTCATATAGTAGTCGATTGCGGACAGCATGGCCGTCGCTATTTTCTGGCGGTAGGCTTTGGAACGCAGGTTTTTCTCATCCTTCGCATTTGACAGGAAACCCAGTTCCACCAGAACCGAAGGAACATCCGGTGCCTTCAGCACAGCGAAACCAGCGAAGCGGTGTGTATTGCGCAACACCTCGCTGGCGCGTTTAAGTTCTTGCACCAGAACATTCGCAAATCTAGCGGATTCATTCATGGATTCTCGTTGCGCAAGGTCGAGCAATATAAACGCAGTGATCTCGTCATTCTGGGCATCAAGATCAATACCGGCCACCAGATCGGCCTTGTTTTCCTTTTCCGCCAGACGGGCAGCTTCTTTGTCGGAAGCTTTCTCTGACAAGGTATAGACCGATGATCCACTGATCTTCTTGTCTTTGATAGAATCCGCATGAATTGAAATAAATAAGTCCGCACCTGCCTTGCGCGATCGAGCGACCCTGTCCCGGAGCGGGATAAAAATATCACGATCACGGGTCAGAACCACCTCGTAACGCCCCGTTTGTTCCAGGGTTTGCTTTATTTGTCGCGCCATGGCGATGGTGATGTGTTTCTCGTATACGCCAGAGCTACCTATAGTACCCGGATCAGCGCCGCCGTGACCGGGATCGATAACGATGACATGCTTGCGCCCGTCAGCCGCAGCCGTTGGTTTTCGTGGTGCAGGCAACATAGTGGGTTCCGCAGAAGCCACCGGAGCAACCGGCACTGCGTCCGGTGCCGGAGCAAGCGAATCGGGAATATTTGACTGGGCAGCCGTGGGTAACGACGTGGCCTGATACCCGGCACCTGTCGCCGACACGGGGATTGCACGGCTCAGACCTGCGGCAAAAGTCGCATGATCAGATGGCACCAGATCGAGAACAAATCGCCTGATCCCTGAATCGCCGTCCGTCAGGAAAAATGCCGCTTTCACGGCAACGGGGTGCGTGGTCTCGAGAACCATGCGCGATTGCCCCGATTGATAGAGACCATACCGCATGGCCCTGAATAAACCGGTTTGTGCAGGAAGCGGTTTCGCAGGCAGGCGCCAGCCGACTTCCGGCATGTCGAGCACCACCCGATAGGGTGCATCGAGCATGAACAGCCGTACATCCACGGCCTTGGAAAGATCGAGAACGAACCGGGTGCGCGCACCATCGAAGCCGACCCGCACGTCCGTGGCCACTGTTTCGGCGGCACCAAGCGAGCGCAGGGGGGCAGCAAGTCCGACCAATAGCAGGCAGGCAACGATACAAAACCTGCCGAAAATCCGTCCCGTCATTCTATCATCCAAACGTTTTGCCACGATATTGTGTATGGCAATTATAGACACCGAATACATATACAGCCCCTCACAGGGCAGCTTCAATGTTCATGTTTTCCTGCGACCTCCGCATTCTACGCAACCCACGATATTTCCGGCCACGGTAATCACGATATTTCCAGCCACGCTAATATGGTGATTGTGGAACAGAATTACTGAGGTTATGTTAACAGCGAAGCGGTTCGGAATTGGTCGTGTCTATAGTTGAGGTATGGTCAGTTAGTTACCCGACGCTCCCACAAGTTTAATTTTGACGGATGATCCGTCTCAACCTCTGTCATCCCGACGCTCCAGGGCATCTACCTCGGAGCATTTTATCGGGTAACAAGGTGTTTAAATGCCGGTTGTAAATACGCGCGAAAAAATTTCAAACCTCACGGTCGCAATGCCGATCCGTGTGTTTTCTGCCGTTCGCGCCACCGGCTCAACGAAAATATCGTCTCCTGCAAATAGTGCGCACGTCGCACGGTCGTCGGGAGAGAACCGGAGTTCTAATTTTAATGTCAACCAAGAGAATGCTAATCGATGCGACGCACGCGGAAGAGACGCGCGTCGTAATCGTCGACGGGACACGTCTCGAAGATTTTGATGTAGAGGTCGAATCCAGAAAGCAGTTAAAAGGAAATATCTATCTGGCCAAAGTAACGAGGGTTGAACCTTCGTTGCAGGCTGCGTTTGTTGATTTCGGTGGAAATCGACACGGTTTCCTGGCCTTCAGTGAAATTCACCCCGATTATTACCAAATTCCAGTTGCCGACCGTGAGGCCCTGATCGCTGAGCAGCGCGAGGCCGAGGCCGAGGCCGAGGAAAACGATAGCGCCGGGGACGAAGATGCCGACGAGGCTTCTGTCCAGAGCGTCGGTGGCGATGACACGGATGAGGTGGAAATCCGCCGTCCAGTCAATCTACGCCGTCAGTATAAAATCCAGGAAGTTATCAAACGGCGGCAAATCCTGCTGGTTCAGGTCGTCAAGGAAGAACGTGGCAATAAGGGTGCGGCGCTCACGACGTATATCTCGCTGCCCGGCCGTTATTGTGTCCTGATGCCCAATACGGCACGTGGCGGCGGCATTTCACGCAAGATTTCGAACAGCGTCGACCGCCGTAAGCTGAAGACTATCCTCAACGAATTTAACATTCCCTCGGGCGTCGCTGTTATCGTGCGAACCGCAGGGTCGAAGCGCACGAAAGCGGAGATCAAGCGGGATTATGACTACCTGATGCGGCTATGGAATCAGGTGCGCGATACCACTCTGGAATCCATCGCCCCCTGCCTCGTTCACGAGGAAGGTAACCTTATCAAACGAGCGATCCGCGATCTCTATTCCAAGGATGTCGAAGACGTCATTGTTGAAGGCAATGAGGCCTATCGCGTCGCCAAAGATTTCATGAAGCTGCTGATCCCGAGTCATTCAAAAAAAGTGCAGCCCTATAAGGATGCGACGGTACCGCTGCTCCACCGCTATCAGGTGGAAAGTCAGCTTGACGCCATGCACGATCCTGTTGTCACGCTCAAATCTGGCGGATACATCGTTTTGTCGCAGACCGAGGCCCTCGTCGCCATCGACGTCAACTCGGGCAAGGCCACAAAGGAAAGAAATATCGAAGAAACCGCCTTGCAAACGAACATGGAGGCCGCCGAAGAAGTGGCCCGCCAACTCCGTCTGCGCGACTTGGCCGGGCTCGTTGTTATTGATTTTATCGACATGGAAATCCACCGCAACCAGATCAAGGTGGAACGCCAGTTGAAGGAAGGCATGAAGAACGACCGTGCCCGCATTCAGATGGGACGGATCAGCCCCTTTGGCTTGCTGGAATTATCACGTCAACGTCTGCGCCCCAGCATCATGGAAAGTAGCACGGGCCCCTGCCCGCATTGCGGTGGCACGGGGGCGCTTCGTTCCGTCGAATCAGCCGCGTTAAGCGTGATCCGCGCAATCGAAGAAGAAGGCATGAGAGGCCGTTCAACATCCATCACCGTCCATGTATCGACGCCTGTTGCGCTCTATATTCTTAACCAGAAGCGCCTTGCCTTGGCGGATATCGAATCCCGGTATGGGTTTTCGGTCACGCTCGCCAGTGATGACTCGCTTATCGCGCCGAATACCCGGATTGACCGGGTCAAGGGAACGCCGATTGGTGGCGAACGTGTCGTCGAGTTATATGACGAAGAAGATGATGAAGACGACGATGACGGTGAAAAAACAGACGATAAGGTCGGCGATACATCAGCCGACAAAGAGGAAGATAGAGGCGGCGATGCGCCTAAAAAACGTCGCCGCCGTCGACCCCGCCGTCGCGGGAAACGCAACGAAGAGGACAATGAGTCCATCAAGGAGGCTACCGGTGACACCGGGGAGGAGGATACCTCGGACAAGGATACCAGTGCCGTTGCAGTATCTTCAGATGGCGATAGCGCGGACGAGGAAACATCTCCGAAGAAACGACGCCGGGGACGTCGCGGTGGTCGTAAAAGATCACGCGGCCGCGATGAGGACTCCGTCGATGCGGTAGCGTCCGAAACAACTGATGACGCCTCGGATGCCGTCAGCCCAGATGCTGGAGGATTTGATTCTACGGCGGTCGATGGCGCAGAAATCGAAGTTTCAGACGCTGAAAAACCGAAGCCTCGGTCACGCCGAAGAAGCACGAAGACGGATGCCGCTGATCAGCCCGAGGCGGTTGCCGGGGACACGGCATCTGGAGATTCTGCTGACGAAACAGTGAGCACCGAGAAACCGAAGCGTGTACGCGCCCCTCGCAAGAAAAAATCAGATGCAGTTGTTGATGTCGAGACTGTGGTAATACCGATAGAGACCCCCGCGCCTGGGCCAGTAGAAGCTCAGCCGGGTACCGATGTTTCATCGTCGGTTGAACCGATAGCTGAGGTGGTCGCCGAGTCGGCAAAAACAAAAACCATTGTGGTTGGTGTTAGTGATGAAGAAAACAATGTTGAGGAGCCGCCGCGCCGTGGTGGTTGGTGGCGACGCTCGTAATATTTGAGTGCACCTGAAATCTATTAGATCAGACGGAGGCCTCGGCATAGAGGTCTCCGTTTTTTCTGTTTAACACAACCACGCTTTTAGACGACCCGCAGCCTGCGCCATGTCGTCAGTTGAGCCCGCAAACGAGAACCGCACGAACCGGTGGCCGCGTGACGGATCAAAATCCGTCCCCGGTGTCGCCGCCACGCCAATTTCTGCCAACATGCGCCGACAGAATTCCGGGCTGTCATTAGTGAGCGCACTGACATCCGCATATATGTAAAATGCCCCGTCAGCAGAGGCCAGTTTATCGAACCCGGCTTTGGGAAGCTCGTCCAGCAACAAGGCTCTGTTCGTCGCATAACGGCGTAAATTTTCCTGCAACTCGTCATCGCAATCAAATGCCGCAACGGCTGCGTGCTGAGATAGCGTCGGTGGCGAGATAAATAAATTTTGCGCAAGGCATTCTACGGAACGCGTCAGATCATCGGGCAAGACCATCCACCCAAGCCGCCATCCTGTCATGGAGAAGTATTTCGAGAAACTATTGATAACAATCGCATTATTCGTAAACGACAGAACCGTATCGGCCTTCGATTCATAGGTAATGCCATGGTAAATTTCATCGGAAATCAGGCGGATACCTTTGTCATCACAATAGCTGCACAGTGATTCCAGATCAGCCTCCTTGATCATGGTTCCCGCCGGGTTCGACGGGCTGGCAATAATCAGGCCATCCACACCACCTTCACATTGCTCGATCAAGGCAGGGGTTGGTTGGAAATTTGTTTCCGGTCCCGTTATCAGGTCGAGCACGTCAATTCCAACCGCCCGAAGGATATTACGGTAGGCCGGATATCCCGGACTGGCCAAGGCGACCCGGTCACCCACCTCAAATGCCGAAAGGAAGGCCAGGAGGAATCCACACGATGACCCCGTGGTAACCATGATATGATCCGGGTCGATAATCTGACCGTGTTGCTCCGCATAGTGGCGGGCAATTCGTGACCTCAACTGAGGAATCCCCAATGCAACCGTATATCCAATACGATCCTGTTCCAGCGCATTCTTCGCTGCTGAAATGACCCCTGCGGGCGCCCTGGTGTTCGGTTGCCCGACCTCCAGATGCAGGACATGATCTCCAGCCGCTTCCTTTTCCGCTGCCGCTTGCATTACGTCCATAACGATAAACGGTGGAACGGCACCACGCTTGGCGACCTTCAATACCACGCGATACTCCTAAATTTTGCCGGACGTCAACGCCAACCCAAACCCACGCGGGTCGGTACCGATTTCGCACGAATCAGGGGCTGTTGGCAGCCCGTTGAAACACGACATGGCATTGACACGCCCAATTGCCGGAGCCGCCGTCATTTGGTGACCGCGTTTCGTCAATCCGTCCACCACTTCGGAGTCCATGCCGGTTTCATAGTAGGTTATGTCCGGCTCTCCGCCGTGATGTATCCGTTTTTCAGCCATGGCGTTTGTTATCGATCGTTCGTCGAGAATTGATTGGGCCGCAACATTCATTAATGCTGTCGGCGCGGCAACACCGCCGCTGGCCGCACCTGCCCAAAACAGGTTTTTGGTAAAAGGATTGGTAACGATCATGGGGACCAGAGATGTGGCACCGCGCCCACCTTCACCAGGCACCGTGGCCAGCACCACCCCGGTACCGGGGGCAATCCGACCGGTACCAAACAGATTGTTCATGGTCAACGAACAGGCGACAGCATTGCCAGTCTGGCCTACGACGATAAAACTGGTGCCGGAGGGGTTCTCCGAGCGGCGCTCTGGTTTCTGATCCAGTTCCAGGACTCGTGTATGACGATCAGGGTCGTAGCTTTCCATATCCTGATCCAGTCTTCCCGGATCAGCCAGTTCCGACGTGGACCATCGGGTTTCCCCATTTTCCAGCATCCAGCGCGCCCTGTCCGCGTAGGCGCGCATGGCCGTTTCAGCCAACAGATGTGCCTGTTCTTCCCTGGTTGAGTCGGCAAATCGATTTTCCCGGGACAACATCTGCAACATGGATGCGGCGAGTCCGCCCGCAGCGGCGGGCGGCGGCGCGAAGTTTGCAAACTCATTGCCGAACTGGACTTTAATCGTATCTCGCCATACCGGTTGGTAGGTGCGGAGGTCATTCAAGCTCAAGGACCCGCCCGCCCGGATGACCGCGTCCACATAGTCGCGGGCACCTTGGCCCGCGTAGAAATCACCCGGACCGCTAACACCCATGCGCCCGAGAATAATCGACAGGTCGATCTGTTTGAGAAGCTCCCCTTCGGACACCAACTGACCCGTTTTTGCCGAGGAAAATATCGCGACGATCTCGGGGTCAGTCTTCAGGGCTTCACTCGCTATGGCCAGATCACGCGCCAGCGCGCGGGAAACCTGTGT
>FLOH01001016.1_pt1 | contig 47360 bp, 41 predicted proteins | sample 756751 | NCBI WGS metagenome assembly FLOH01 (sample SAMEA4026879, study PRJEB14308) | marine metagenome | biome: coastal water; material: water | depth 74 m | reverse complement strand
CGCCATGGCGGAAAGTTACTTGAAAGATAAAAAACGGGTCCTGCCCTGTGCAGCAAACCTGAATGGGCAGTATGGCCTACGGAATGTCTACGTAGGCGTGCCGTGCGTTATTGGTAAGGGAGGTGTTGAGAAGATCATTCAGATCAAACTCAATGCGGCAGAGAAAAAAGCATTTAAAAAATCAGTCGATGCCGTAAAAGTTCTACTTAAGGTCACCAAAGATATTATGAACAAAGGACGAGGATAAGAATATGGTTACCACAAAGAAGAAGTCGGCGGCACCCGCCAAGAAGAAGGCAGCTCCTGCTAAGAAAAAAGCACCTGCTAAAAAGGCTACTGCAGTTAAGAAGAAGGCAGCTCCCGCCAAGAAAAAAGCACCTGCTAAAAAGGCTACTGCAGTTAAGAAAAAGGCAGCTCCCGCCAAGAAAAAAGCCGTAGCCAAAAAAGCTCCCGCCAAGAAAAAAGCACCTGCTAAAAAGGCTACTGCAGCAAAGAAAAAGGCGGCTCCTAAAAAGAAAGCTGCTCCTAAAAAGAAAAAGTAATGCCATCAATGGTCGGCCCGAAATTAGTTTCGGGCCGACCATGTAGGCAGTAATGAGGCGTAAATGAATATCCACGAATACCAGGGGAAAGAATTGCTTTCCCGGTATGGCGTGACTGTCCTTAAGGGTAGCGTCGCCTATACCGTAGATGAGGCCGTGAAGGCCGCTGAGGAACTCGGCGGCCCGGTATATGTTGTAAAATCCCAGATTCATGCCGGTGGGCGTGGGGCGGGACGGTTTCAGGACAATCCAGACGGCGCCGGTGGCGTCAGGGTTGTAAAATCTGTCGACGACGTGCGAGCCAGCGCTGCTGAAATGCTCGGCCATATTTTGGTGACCAAACAAACCGGCCCCGCAGGCAAGGAAGTTAAACGGCTATATATCGAAGACGGTTGCGATATTGCCCGCGAACTTTATCTGGGCATGCTATTGGATCGTGAAACATCACGCCTGATCATGATGGCATCGACTGAAGGTGGCATGGAAATTGAGGAAGTCGCCCACGCGACCCCTGAAAAAATTCTCAAGGTCTCCATCGATCCGGCAACAGGTATGATGCCCTACCACGCTCGCAAGCTTGCTTTCGGCCTTGGCCTTGAAGGTAAGCAGGTCGGATCGGCGGTCAAGCTCATGCTCGCCATGTACAAAGCATTTACAGAACTCGATTGCTCCATTGTCGAGATCAACCCTCTGGTTGTAACCGGCGACGGAGATGTGGTCGCCCTCGACGCCAAGGTGAACTTCGACGACAACGCGCTCTATCGGCACAAGAACGTGATGGAGCTGCGTGACGAGGATGAAGAAGACCCCATGGAACTTGAAGCCGCCCAGCACGAGCTCAATTATATCAAGCTCGATGGAAACATCGGCTGTATGGTGAACGGCGCAGGCCTCGCCATGGGGACCATGGACATCATCAAGCTTTACGGTGGTGATCCTGCAAACTTTCTTGATGTTGGTGGCGGCGCCACAAAGGAACGAGTCACCAAGGCATTCAAGATCATCCTGTCGGATCCCAATGTAGAAGGTATTCTGGTTAACATCTTTGGCGGCATCATGCGTTGTGATGTCATCGCCGAGGGCGTCGTCGCCGCTGCGCGTGAAGTCAGTCTGAATGTGCCACTTGTAGTTCGCCTCGAAGGCACCAATGTTGATCAGGGCAATAAAATTCTGGCCGACTCCGGGCTGCCAATTATTTCCGGCGATGACCTGGGTGATGCCGCTGAGAAGATCGTCAAAGCGGTGAAGGAAGCAAACTGATGGGCGTACTCGTCGACAAGAACACACGCGTCATCTGCCAGGGTTTCACCGGCGCACAGGGCACATTCCACTCTGAACAGGCCATTGCCTATGGCACCAAAATGGTTGGCGGCGTTACCCCCGGCAAAGGTGGCACTAAACATCTCGATCTGCCGGTCTTTGATACCGTTGCCGATGCCGTCGCCAAAACGGAAGCCAATGCTTCTGTAATTTACGTTCCGCCGCCCTTTGCTGCGGATGCCATTTTGGAAGCCATTGATGCCAACGTGGAGCTGGTGGTCTGTATCACAGAAGGTATTCCGGTACTGGACATGGTCCGGGTCAAACGCGCGCTGGAAGGCTCCAACACGCGTCTCATCGGCCCCAACTGCCCCGGCATTATCACTCCGGACCAGTGCAAGATCGGCATTATGCCTGGCCACATTCACCGCCCGGGCAAGGTCGGCATCGTGTCGCGCTCCGGCACGCTTACCTATGAAGCCGTCGCCCAGACCACTGCAGCAGGACTCGGACAGAGCACTTGCATTGGTATCGGTGGAGACCCTGTCAACGGAACAAACTTTGTTGATTGCCTCACCATGTTCATCGAGGACGACAAAACCGAAGCCATTGTCATGATCGGTGAGATCGGCGGTTCAGCCGAAGAAGATGGAGCCGACATTATCAAGGCTTCCGGTACCAAAAAACCAGTTGTCGGTTTTATTGCCGGGCTGACGGCGCCTCCGGGACGTCGCATGGGCCATGCCGGCGCCATTATTTCCGGCGGCAAAGGCGGCGCGCCTGAAAAAATCGAAGCCATGAAGTCCGTTGGGATTCATGTCACCGATTCCCCCGCTTCCATCGGGAAGACGATGTTAAAGGCACTGGGATGATAAATTTACCCCGGTAAGCAAATGGTAAGCTCATAGATGTAAAACGCCAGAGGTCACACTCTGGCGTTTTTTTTAACGAAATCCTTTTAGTTTTAAGTATTTACTCTTAACTTAGACATATGAGTGTATTTCATTAGGGGCGAATGTCGCTAACCGGCGTTCGAAAAACTCATGACGGTTACTGATCCAACAGCGTTTCTGTATGCTGGCAACCAGGTTTATATCGCACAATTGTACGAACGGTATCTGGATGACCCCGGTTCCGTTGACATGCGCTGGCAGCAGTTCTTCGCCGATCTGGAAGATGAAGCGAAGGTATTGAACACCGAACAACGCGGTGCGAGTTGGGCCCCCTCCAATGCGCGCGTTGTTGGCGAAGATAGCCTGACCCCCTTGTCAGAGCAGATGTCGGCACAGTTCCAGCAAACCCAGTTGGGCATCCCCCAGATGATGGCCGCCCCCTCCAGCAGCACCAAGGTTCGCGAAGCAACACTGGATTCCATTCGTGCCCTGATGCTGATCCGTGCCTATCGCGTCCGCGGCCACCTGCATGCGAACCTCGATCCACTGGGCCTGGAAGAACCGAAGTATCATTCAGAGTTGGACCCAAGCACCTATGGATTCGCCGAGAAGGATCTCGACCGCGAGATTTTCATCAACTATGTGCTGGGCCTTGAAAGCGCCTCGTTGCGTGAAATCATCGCCGTTCTTGAACGCACCTACTGTGGCTCCATCGGCATTGAATATATGCATATTCAGGATCCGTCGGAAAAGTCTTGGTTACAGGAACGCATGGAGAGCATCCAAAACCAGACCCATTTTACGGATAAGGGCAAGATCGCCATTCTCCAACGCCTCAGCGAGACGGAGGGGTTTGAGCATTATCTCGATAAGAAGTTCACCGGCACCAAACGTTTCGGCCTTGATGGCGGCGAGAGTCTGGTTCCCGGTATCGAGCAAATCATCAAACGCGGCGGACAGCTCGGTGTAGAGGAAATCGTCATCGGCATGGCCCATCGCGGCCGCTTGAATGTTCTCGCCAATGTCATGTCAAAGCCGTTTCAGGCCATCTTTTCCGAATTCCAGGGTAATGCGGCTCATCCCGACGATGTTCAAGGTTCCGGTGATGTGAAGTATCATCTTGGCACATCTTCTGATCGTGTCTTCGACGGACATTCCGTGCATCTGTCATTGACCGCCAATCCGTCGCATTTGGAATGTGTTAACACGGTGGTGCTGGGCAAAGTTCGCGCCAAACAACGCCAGCGGAACGATACTGATCGGGAAAAGGTTGTCGGGTTGCTCTTACATGGTGATGCCGCATTTTCTGGCCAGGGTCTTGTGGCAGAGACTCTCGATCTGTCACATTTGTATGGCTATAGGACAGGCGGTACCATTCACTGGGTTATCAATAATCAAATCGGTTTTACCACGTCGCCGCGTTTTTCACGCTCATCACCCTATTGTTCCGACGTCGGCAAGATCGTGGCAGCACCTATTTTCCATGTGAACGCCGATGACCCGGAAGCCGTTGTTCATTGCGCCCGGATCGCCATTGAATATCGCCAAAAATTCAAGAAAGACGTGGTGGTGGATATGATCTGCTATCGCCGGCATGGCCATAACGAGGGCGATGAACCCATGTTCACGCAACCGGGCATGTACAAAAAGATTGCCGAACAGCCGACCACGCGACAGATCTTCGCTAAAAAACTGATGCAGGAAGGCGTCATGACGGAGCAGGATGGTCAGAACATCCTGGACGACATTCAAAAAACCCTTGATGCGGCCTATGAAGCCGCCGGGGCCTACAAATCCAACAAAGCCGATTGGCTGGAAGGCTCATGGGCCGGCATGACGGTCGCTTATGGAGATGCCCGCCGGGGCCACACCGCCGTACCGTTGGAGCGTCTGAAGGAAGTGGGCGGTGCCATGAGCCGTGTTCCCGACAACTTCAATCCCCATTCCAAGATTGTCCGGCAACTTGCTGCCAAGAAACGTATGATCGAAACCGGCGAAGGAATCGACTGGGCAACAGCAGAAGCGCTGGCCTTTGGTTCATTATTGATGGATGGCCACGCAGTACGTCTGTCCGGGCAAGATTGCGGGCGTGGCACCTTTTCGCAACGCCATTCCGTGCTGACGGACCAGGAAACCGAGGAGAGGTATGTCCCCCTCAATAACATCCGGTTTGGTCAGGCCCCTTACGAGGTCATCGACAGTCCCCTTTCCGAGGCTGGCGTTCTCGGGTTCGAGTATGGCTATTCGTCGGCCGAACCACAGATGCTGGTGGCATGGGAAGCCCAATTCGGCGACTTTGCCAATGGCGCGCAGGTCATTATCGATCAGTTCATCTCGTCAGGTGAGTCCAAGTGGCTTCGCATGTCGGGGTTGGTTATGTTGCTGCCGCACGGATTTGAAGGCCAGGGGCCGGAACACAGTTCCGCCCGACTGGAACGCTATCTCCAACTGTGTGCAGAAGACAACATGCAGGTCTGCTACTGCTCGACGCCGTCCAACTATTTCCACGTCCTGCGTCGGCAGCTCATGCGCGATTTTCGCAAACCCCTGATCCTGATGACACCCAAGTCCCTGTTGCGGCACAAGCGTTGTGTCTCCAGACTGGGCGAAATGGCAGGCGAAACATCGTTCCACCGTGTGCTCTGGGATAATGCCCAACTCGAAGGTGGCCTCGACCCCGACAACCGTATCAAACGGGTCGTCCTGTGCAGCGGCAAGGTCTATTACGATCTGGAAGAAGAACGCAACAAACGGGGCATCAAGGATGTCTACCTGATGCGCATCGAGCAACTCTATCCGTTCCCGGACCTCGTCTTGGCCGAAGAACTGAATCGTTTCCCGAGTGCTGACGTGGTCTGGTGCCAGGAAGAACCCAGAAACATGGGGTCATGGACATTCATTCGTGACCCGCTGGCTGATACCATGAACCTTCTGGGCCGTGGTGGTGAAAACATTCCCTACATTGGTCGCCTGGCGGCGGCATCACCGGCAACAGGGTCGTTCAAAAAGCACGTTCAGCAACAGGCGGATCTTGTGGGCGAGGCGCTAAACGTCAAACGGCCCGCAAAGAAGGCGACTGCGGTCAAGGCAGCGCCCCAGACAAAAAAGAAAAAGGCTGCAAAGAAGTAACATGACATATTTTGGGGAAGTTCGAGCAATCATGACCGGAGGTCCAGATGCCCGTTGAAGTTAAAGTCCCGGTTCTCGGCGAATCGGTTTCAGAGGCAACCGTTGCCAAGTGGTTCAAAGGGGTCGGTGATTCGGTCGCTGTCGATGAGCCCATCGTGGAACTGGAAACCGACAAGGTGACCGTTGAAGTTAACGCTCCTGTCGCCGGTGCCCTCACCAATATTATTGCCATTGCAGGCACCGACGTAGAAGTCGGCGCGTTGCTGGCAACCATTGAGGAAGGCGCTTCCGGTACGGCAAGTACACCGGCACCAGAACCTGAAACAGCGCCTGCTCCCGCCGCTCCGAAAGCCGAGCCTGCTCCTGCTCCTGCTCCGGCCTCAGCACCGGCATCGCCACCGGCGGCTCCGGCTCCTGTCTCTGTTCCTGTCGCTGGCGGCAGCCATGTTCACTTGTCACCGGCTATCCGCAAAATGGTCGTCGAGCATAACCTGGACCCTACCAGCATCACCGGTACCGGCCCCGGCAAGCGCCTGACCAAAGGCGACATTTACCGCTTCCTGCAAGGCGGCGGACCCGCAGCGCCCGTAAGCGCACCCCGCGCTGTCGCCGCGCCCAAGGATTTACCGCCACGCCCGGAAGACCCCCGCGAAGAAGTGGTGCGCATGACAAAATTGCGCCGCATCATCTCGCAACGCTTGAAAGATGCCCAGAACACAGCTGCCATGCTAACCACCTGGAACGAGGTGGATATGAAGTCCGCCATGGACCTGCGGTCTGAATTCAAGGAAAGTTTCGAAAAGAAATACGGCGTCCGACTGGGCTTCATGTCCCTGTTCGTTCGCGCTGCCATCATCGCGCTCAAAGAATGGCCCACCGTCAATGCCGAGGTTTATGGCGATCAACTGGTTTACAAGAACTACTATAACGTCGGTGTCGCTGTTGGTTCACCCCAGGGCCTGGTGGTACCGGTCCTGAAAGATGCCGACGAGATGAATTTCGCCGACATTGAAGGCAAGATTGCCGACTTTGGACGACGGGCACGCGATGGCAAGCTGGGCCTCGATGAAATGTCAGGCGGCACGTTTACCATCTCGAACGGTGGCGTGTTCGGCTCCCTGATGTCCATGCCCATCCTGAATGCACCGCAGTCGGCCATACTCGGCATGCACAAAATTCAGAAACGCCCCATGGCAGTCGGCGACAATATCGAAATTCGCCCCATGATGTATCTGGCTCTCACCTATGACCACCGGGTAATTGATGGCCGTGAAGCGGTTTCATTCCTGGTGCGCATCAAGGAATGCATCGAGGATCCGAAACGCATCCTGATTGAAGTTTAAGGGTCCGGGAAAGGGAATCTTATGAGCGAAGCATATGATCTCGTAGTTATCGGTGGCGGACCCGGCGGATACGTCGCTGCCATCCGGGCGGCGCAACTGGGCCTGAAGACCGCCTGCGTTGAAATGCGTGGCGCTCTGGGTGGCACCTGCCTGAATATAGGCTGCATTCCGTCCAAGGCGCTGTTGCAGTCGTCGCACCATTTCGAAATGGCGGGACATGAATTCGCCGAACACGGAATCAAAACCAGTGGTCTCAGTGTTGACCTGAAGACCATGATGGGTCGTAAGGACAAGGTCGTTAATGACCTTACCAAAGGCATCGAATTTCTGTTCAAAAAGAACAAGGTGGATTATTTGATTGGCGCCGGCCGCGTCATCTCCACTGGTAAGGTTGGCGTCAAAGGCACCCAAAAAGGTGCCAAGGAAGAGGTTATCGAAACCAAAGACATCCTGATTGCCACCGGCTCCGACGTGACGCCGTTGAAAGGCATCAAGATCGACGAAAAACAGATCGTCAGTTCCACCGGTGCATTGTCGCTGACCAAAGTGCCGAAAACCATGGTCGTGATTGGCGCCGGTGTTATCGGACTTGAGATGGGTTCAGTCTGGCGCCGCCTCGGCACCAAGGTCACAGTTGTTGAGTTCCTCGATCACATCCTGCCCGGCATGGACACTGAAGTATCGAAGACCATGCAGCGCATCCTGAAAAAGCAGGGGCTGGAGTTCAAGCTGTCCACTGGTGTCACAGGGGCAAAGGCCGGAGCCAAAGGTGTTGAGCTGACCGCATCCCCCGCCAAGGGCGGCAAGCCGGAGAAGATCAAGGCCGATGTTGTATTGGTTGCCATTGGCCGCAAACCCTTTACCGACAAACTGGGCCTCACCGAAGCCGGTGTGGAGATGGACGAGCGCGGCTTTGTTAAGGTCGACGATCATTTCCAGACCAACGTTGCCGGTGTCTTCGCCATTGGCGACGTGATCGGCGGCGCCATGCTGGCCCACAAGGCCGAGGAGGAAGGTTCTTGTGTCGTTGAACTGATTGCCGGTGAAGCCGGGCATATCGACTATGGCTCCATTCCCGGCATCGTCTACACATGGCCGGAAGTGGCTTCCGTAGGTAAAACCGAAGAACAGCTTAAAGCGGCAGGGATCGCCTATAACGTGGGCAAGTTCCCGTTCACGGCCAACAGTCGTGCCCGCGCCAATGGCGATACGGACGGCTTTGTTAAAATTCTGGCGGATCAGGAAACCGACGCCATTCTGGGCACGCACATCATCGGTCCGGCGGCAGGCGATCTGATCCAGGAAATCGTCGTCGGCATGGAACTGGGTGCCTCGGCGGAGGATATCGCGCGGATCTGCCATGGCCACCCCGGGCTGCCCGAGGCGGTCAAGGAAGCCGCCATGAGCGTCAGTGGTCGCGCTATTCATATGTAGACTCGGGCCTATACGCTATTCATACGTAATTCCGTTTCTCCCCCTTGCGAAGGCAATGGCTGGCTGACTATCTTAAAGGTGGTCAGGGATTGCATGGGTGCGTCTTTAGCGGAGATATCTCTCCTGAAGGAGGCTGGTATGCTGAAAATCCTGCCCACATCCAAAGATGCCTTTATCGCCATTCAAGCCACCGGCACATTAACCAGCGAAGACTATGATGCTGTGTTGCCGGATATCGAAAAAACCATCGAGAAACACGGCAAGATCCGGATTTTTGCAGACATGGGGGCCTTTAACGGTTGGGAGCCGATGGCCGCATGGAAGGATATGGCGTTTGGCGTAGCCCACTGGAATGATCTGGATAAAATTGCCATCGTTGGCGACGCCAAGTGGGAAGAATGGGCCGCAACCATGGCTAATGCCATGATGCATGGCGAGGTCCGGCACTTCCCGGTCAGTGAACAGGCAAAAGCCCTTCAATGGGCGAAGATAACCTGATCCGGCAGGCGTGACAGGGGACTGGACGGCGCTCCCTAATTCATTAGGATCGCGCCATGTCCACTGTATCGTCCGCATCTTCGGCCACAACCCGCCGCATCACAGTGATCATCTGTCTGGCGGAAATTCTCGGCATGACCGGGTTCGCCGCATTTCCTACGCTGCTGCCACTATTCTTTACCGAATGGGGCATCACCAACACCGAGGCAGGGTGGATCAACGGTATCTATTACGCCGGTTACGTGGCTGCGGTCGTCGTGTTAACCAGCCTGACCGACCGGATCGCATCGCGCGACGTCTATCTGGCCTGCACCATCATCTCCGGCATTGCCATAGTGGGCTTCGCTTTGTTCGCTGACGGATTCTGGAGCGCCATGGTGTTCCGTACCCTGGGCGGCATCGGCCTGGCTGGTACTTACATGCCGGGCCTGAAAATGCTCAGCGATTTCCTGAACGGCCCGAAGCAAAGCCGTAACATGGCGTTCTACACTGCGAGCTTCGGCATCGGCGCGTCGGTTTCCATCGCCGCAACGGGCCTTATCGCCAGCATCACGGGCTGGCGTACCACGTTCATAATTCTCAGCATTGGTCCTTTATTAGCCTTGTTAATCACCTTTTTCATGATCCCCCGTCGGGGCACAAACGAAGCGGCCAGGCCGAACACCCATTTGCTCGATTTCCGGCCCGTATTACGCAGTAAGCAGGCTATGGGCTTCGTGTTGGCCTATACGGTCCATAATTTTGAATTGTTTGCCTATCGGGCCTGGACAGTGGCATTTCTGGTTTACGCCGCTGCCCGCCATCCAGACGAGGCATTGCCGGCTTCCGTCGCCATGCTGGCTGCCATGATCAATCTGTTTGGCGTCCCGGCCAGCATTCTCGGCAACGAGTGCGCGTTGCACCTGGGCCGCCATCGCTGGATCACCATGGTGATGATAACCTCCGCCCTGCTTGCCGCCGGAATCGGTTTTACCGCCGATTGGCCACTATGGGTCGTGGTCGTGCTGATGTGCCTCTATTCAATGACGGTGGCAGGCGAGTCCGCATCCGTTACGGCGGGTGCTGTGGAATCCGCACCGCAGGGATACCGGGGTGCCACCATGGCGGTACATTCCTCGATCGCCTTCTCCGGTGCTTTTCTGGGGCCGTTAGCCTTTGGTATCGTTCTGGACCAGACCGGCGGTGGCATCGATACATCCTCCTGGGGCATGGCATTCCTGATGTTGGGCGCTGTAGTAATCACGGGGCCGCTGTTGCTGCGTTGGTCGCGACGGGCCTGATCTCAAATGTTTGCCATGGATAACCATTATTGATTATCCTGTCGCCTTGGGTCGCAACACGAATTGATGGGAAAACATCATGGTAAACATCCTGCCACAACAGCAGTTATTTCTCGAACTCCTTATGGCATCAGGCGATATCGCTGTTGGCGAAGATAATAAAGGTACGATCCTTGGACGCACCATGAAAGAATGCATTCAGCGCGGATGGACAGAAAACAAAACTTTCGGAGGTGGTTTCAACAAGGTGGCCATCACGGAACAGGGCCGTAAGGTCGCCGCTGAAACACAGGCAAATTAATTCAAACACTTGATTCGGACCAAACATGCCCATTGAGCGACTCATCGAAGGTTTCATGTCCTTCCGGGAAACCTATTTCGACAAACAGCCTGAATTCTACAAGGCTCTGGTCGAGAAAGGTCAAAAACCGGATGTCATGGTTATTGCCTGCTCCGACAGCAGAGTGAACCCCTCCATTATCGCCAAGGCGGAGCCGGGTGAGTTATTCATCGTACGGAACGTTGCCAATCTGGTGCCACCGTATGAGCCCGACGGCCAATATCATGGTACCAGTGCGGCCGTCGAATTCGCGGTCCGTGACCTCAAGGTTGAACACATCATTGTTCTGGGTCACTCCCACTGTGGCGGCATCCTCTGCCTGTGTGAGGGTCACGCAGATGGCGAAAGCCGTGAGTTCATCGACCAGTGGGTCTCCATCGTCGATCAGGCAAAGGACAACAGCCTGAGGGGAAAAGCCCAGCACCGGCATGTGGAGCGCGAGGCCGTTAAAATTTCCATCAAAAACCTCATGAGCTTCCCCTGGGTCCGTTCACGGGTCGAAGACGGATCACTGGAACTGCATGGCTGGATGTTTGATCTGGAAGAAGGCGAACTCCTCGCCTACCACGCCGATGAAGGCTGGAAGAAAGTCACCGGCTAGCATACGCGCGCAAATTCACATTACCGCGCCCGGGCGCGAGGATGCGCGGTGTTGTAAACTGATTGCATGCGGGCCGAATCCACATCTGTATAACGCTGTGTCGTCGACAGCGATGCATGACCCAACAGTTCCTGAATGGTGCGCAGATCGCCGCCACCGGCCAACAGATGGGTGGCAAAACTGTGGCGCAGTGCGTGCGGCGTTGCGGTTTCCGGCAACCCCAGATAAATTCTGAGCTTCTGCATGCGTTCCTGGATCGCCCGGGCATTCAGGCGTTTGCCCTGAACACCATAAAACAGTGGCCCGCCATCCTCACCGTCGGTCCTGTCGAACGGGCACGCATCCAGATAGGCCACAACCGCATCCGCAACCACGGGCAGCACAGGCACGATCCGCTCCTTGTTGCCCTTGCCACGAACCCGCATGACGCCTTCTTTTGGTGCATCAATACGGTCCAGCCCCAGCGCTTCACCAATACGCAGACCACAACCGTACAGCAACATCATCACCGCCGTATCGCGAAGCCCAACCCATGGCTTGTCTGTCAGTTCGCCAATGGCATCCATGACTTCCATAGCCTCAGTTTCATCCAAAGCTTTCGGGACGCTTTTCGGCACCTTGGGCGTACGAATGGTGCTGATGGCGGCGTTGGTTATGATGCTTCGACGGTCCAGAAAACGGAAAAAGCTACGGAGCGTGGAAACAGCGCGGGATACCGAAGTACGCGATAGCCCCCGGCGGCCCATGTCGGCCAGATAGCTGCGGAAATCCACACTCCGTAGAGTTTCAAGATCACGCAGCCCGGGTGGAAACCCCAGATACTGTGACAGAAAGATCATAAAAGCAGTGATGTCGCGGGTGTACCCGTCCAGCGTGTTGGCAGACAGCCGTCGTTCATGGGCCAGCCAGTTATACCAGTTGTCGGCCGCCCGGCGAACCGCCGGTTCAGCAGCAATACCGTCGATCAGGGCCTGCGGATCAGGCATTTCCGGACCGTAATGGCCAGCACGGCACTCAGGAAGGAGATCAGTTCGGTTCCCTGACCAGGACCAAAAGTATCTTCCCTGGCCCCCAGCGACAGCAATCCGGGCGGGATTTCAAAACCCGCCTCGATTCGCGCCAACGCCGCCGTGTGCGCCAGTCCGGCGCCTTCGCCGAATATCGTGCCATCATCAATCATATCGCCAAACAATCGAACGTTCAGATCCGGCCCCAGCAACTGGCGGATAGTACCCAACGGCAGTTGCCGGATATCGCCGTGGACCAATGCCGGGAATGGTGCCCGGGAAAATTCGAACCCGAGTGAAACAACATCCACGTCCAGTGTATGGGGCCATTCCTGGGTCACAACACGGATAATGTCTTCAAAACTCTCGGCGTCAATTAACGAAAGGATGGCCGCATGGCTGCGGGATTGCACCGACATGTTGCTGCGGCTGGTTTCAATGACGTTTTGCGCCGCCGAGCGCAGATCGTCGATGGCTTCCTGAGAACGGTCGATCAGGACCGATTGCAGATCAATCACCCCTTCGCCTGACCATTTCTCCCGTGGCGCCATGTGACGCAGAACCTCAATGTGATCCACCAGGAACTCCGGATGGGTCAGCAGATAACGAATAACATCGGCTTCGCCGAGATCAATCCCGTCATCCATCTCGTCGCGTTCGACTTTCGCGGCTGATTGTTCCTCGTTATTACCCGTCATAGCGCCTCATCCGAAATCCTAAGAAAAAAAATGAGCCTGTTTAATCGCCACAGCAGAAAACTCGCTCGACCGATCAACCAGAACCGCTAAAGTGTAAACCATGACGGAGGACGATACCAGTTCAAGCAGCGATAAAACCCAATATATTGTGGGTGAGCGTGTTGCAGTACTACTACCCCTTCCTTTAGCTAGTGCCTACGATTACCGCGTTCCCGAGGGCATGATTCTCCAGTCCGGTGATTTTGTGGATGTTCCTCTGGGCCCCCGCATCGCTCGTGGCGTGGTTTGGGGGGCTGGCGAAGGCAGCGTTGCTGAAAACAAACTGAAGTCCGTGGCCGCCCTGCTCGACTTTCCGCCCCTGCCAAAACAGTCTCTTGATTTCATTGCTTGGGTATCGCGCTATATCATGGCCCCCCCTGGGGCAGTGTTGCGCATGGTGATGAGCACACCTGAGGCCATCGACCCACCCAAGCCCGTTATTGCCTACACCCTTGCCCCCGATCCACCGGCGTTTCGTAGCACGACCGCACGTGAGCGGGTGATTGCTGTGCTGAGAGACGGGCCACCACGGTTACTTTCTGATCTTGCCCTCGAGGCCGCGACCGGGTCCAGCGTAATCAAGGGCCTGAAGGATGCCGGAGTCGTGCAGACGTTGAGTCTGGGTACGCCACCACCCCCTGCACCTGACCCGGATCAGGAAGGGCCCGTCCTGTCGGCCGATCAGCAAATCGCCGCAGATCAACTGTCCCATTCGGTCAAAGATCATACATTCAGCGTTCACGTGCTGGATGGCGTGCCGGGTTCAGGCAAGACCGAGGTCTATTTCGAAGCCATTGCCACCGCACTCCGGGAAGGCAAACAGGCGTTGGTTCTGTTACCGGAAATCGCCCTCGGAGCACAGTGGCGCAAGAGATTCGAGACCCGTTTCGGTAACAAATCGCTGGAATGGCATTCCGATCTGACCCGCGCCAGGCGCCGTGAAATCTGGCGACTGGTTGCACAGGGCCAGGCCCCGGTCATTGTCGGCGCTCGCTCGGCCCTGTTTCTACCCTTTCCCGACTTAGGGTTGATTGTCGCCGACGAAGAGCACGACGCCGCCTATAAACAGGAAGAAGGGGTGATCTATAACGCCCGTGACATGGCCGTGGTTCGCGCACGACTCGGCGATCTCCCCATTGTTCTGGCCTCCGCCACGCCCTCACTTGAGACCGCTGTCAATGCACGGGACGGACGTTATGAATTGCACCACCTGCCCGAGCGGCATGGCGGCGCCCAGTTACCAACGGTCGACATCATTGATATGCGGTTGGAAAAACTACCGTCAACACGCTGGATTTCCGGCACCATACAAGATGCTTTGAGTACCGTGTTCGAGAAGAACGAACAGGCCATGCTTTACCTGAACCGGCGGGGCTATGCGCCCCTGACATTATGCCGCGCCTGTGGTCATCGTCTGCAATGCCCAAATTGCAGCGCCTGGCTGGTCGAGCATCGCTCACGCGGCAAGCTGCAATGCCATCATTGCGGATTTTCGCCCCCCATACCCGATCAGTGCCCGGAATGCGAAGCCGAGGGAAAATTCGCAGCCTGTGGCCCTGGCGTAGAACGCTTGGCGGAAGAGATCGACACCCTGTTCCCCGATATCCGTTACATCATCGCAACCAGCGACACCGTGCAGAGCCCCCGAGCCGCCGAGGATCTTGTCCGAACCATTGAAAATCACGATGTGGACCTGATCATCGGCACCCAGATTGTTGCCAAGGGCTATCACTTCCCCCTGTTGACATTGGTCGGCGTGGTGGATGCCGATCTTGGTTTGTCGGGGGGCGACCTGAGGGCCGCGGAACGCACTTATCAGCTACTCTACCAGGTAGCAGGCCGCGCCGGGCGGGCGCTTCATCCCGGACGTGTCATGTTGCAGACCTATCTGCCGGACCACCCTGTCATGGCGGCACTGGCCGCTGGAGACCGCGAACAGTTTATTTCCGTTGAAACAGAGGCCCGTGAAGCCATGAACATGCCGCCGTTCGGCAGGTTGGCAGCCCTGATCGTTTCAGGCACTGACGAGGCCGAAGTATCCCGTGCCGCGACAACCCTGGGGCGCACCGCGCCGCACGGGGATGGTATGCAGGTATTTGGCCCTGCCCCGGCGCCTATTTCCCTGTTGCGTGGACGGCACCGAAGGAGATTGCTTTTAAAGGTACGCAAGGATATCGCCGTGCAATCACTGTTAAGAAAATGGATTGCCGGAACATCCATACCAAAAAAGGTCCGCGTACAGATTGACGTGGACCCCTATAGCTTTATGTAATGGCTCATACATCAGGCCTCGTCCGGCGCTCGACCCCGTTAAATGAGCCAACATCACGCCACCGCCGGTCTGGCCCCACATATCCGGGTGCACGTATAAATTTGCGTGGATACTTAAAAGTGGTCCTGATACGCTCCATCAATGTCGTAACACTGAACGGCTTTAAAACAAACTCATGCACCCCGGCATTACGCGCCTCCGCTACCATACTGGCCTCCCCGGATGAAGACACCATGATCACGGGAATTTCCACATTGGCGCCGGTTTCACCCTGACGTATACGCCGCGTAAATTCTATTCCGGTCTCATCTGGCATATTGTTATCAATAACGATCAGGTCAAAGGTGTTTTCACGCAGGCTATCAACGGCCGCCCTGGCGCTATTGGCTTCCCCAAACCCAAAGATTCCTTTTACGGACAAGGCACTCTTGGTCACAGATCGTTGAAACCGATTATCGTCCACGATCAATATCCGAAGGTCATTCAGGTTTTCACGCGGCACGTAACTTGACGGCGTTATAAGCACGCCCTCCTTTGCCACCCCTTCTGTAGATCCAAGGGTAGCGGAAGGCCCCATAACCGGGGCAAGTTTTTCTGTTTTTTCGTAAATATCCATGCTTGGCTGGGCTATAATCCAAGTCCTCTATCGATATGCGGCCCACCGTATCGGCGCGCCATCTATCCTTCATCCCGATCTAACACTGACCGTAAAGATGCGTCAGTGACACTGCTCACAACCGCCTGTCAGGGAAGGAGAAAATCCTCCAATTCCGGAAAAACAAACCTGACCGACCTCACCAAAAAAAGCCCACGTACAGATTGTACGTGGCCCCCTATAGTTTTATGTGAGTTGGTAAGACTGATTTACAGATCAGTCAAAGATCAACACTTCCGGTTTGGATATTCCGGGCTGTCCGCCGCCGGTGTTACTCTTGGCGTCGTCGTTGTCGGGTGATTCATTGCCATTGGCCTGCTGTGCTTTCAGTTTTTGTTCCCAGCGGCGATCCGGACCGACGTACCCCGGTGAAATAATAAAATCGCGGGGGGTTTTGAACGTCAATTGAACCCGCTTGATCAGTGTCACGACATTAAACGGCTTCAGAATATACTCATGGACGCCAGCATTTCGGGCCGCCGTAATGATCTTCTCATCGCCGTAAGCCGTAACCATAATAATCGGCGTACACCGATTTCCGATCACCTTGCCTTGTCGTAACCGCTGAGTGAACGTAATGCCCTTTTCACCGGGCATGTTGTTGTCCAAGACAATCAGATCAATGGGTTGGTCTGCCATAATCTTTTCCGCCTCATCCGCGTCTTCGGCCTCCCATATGCCTTGAATGCTCTGCGAAATCATGGCATTGCGGACAAGTGAGCGATGGAACCGATTGTCATCGACAATCAGGACGCGAAGGGTGCTTAGGTCATCCCGGGCATCATAACCGGGTTCAAGAACCTGGACACCTTCAGGCAATTCCTTACCTTCATCTTCCTTACGACGCTGGACCTTGGGCAAGCCCGAATCAGCCCCCCCCAAATCTCCAACATTTTCAGCAGATGTGTTGGCCTGTGCCATTTCGGTATCTTTCACCCAATTCATATCCCCATTGCATGAAGGGATGTATCAGCCCCGCACGGCGCTTGCTGTGATGGCCATCACAGGTAGACGCGTTATTGTATGCGCCCAAATTACCGCTGGATTTCTATATAGGAGCCCGATCTGTCTAAGGTTCTGATTCAAGGGCCGAATCCTGTATTCGGAACGGAGAATACCTATTCACAGAAAAAATCGTTTCGAGTCCGCTTGAAAGCCCTATTCGAGTATGTTACGACACCCGCGCTTTGCGAGGCCTCCCCGCTCGGGGGGAGTGCACAGCAGATGTCAGTATTTTCCGGATATCCGGATATGAAATTAAGATGAAGAGGTTTCTCAATTGACCGCTCAATCTACGGGCCTTGCCGGTCGCTACGCGGCCGCTATTTTTGAACTGGCTGATGCTGAAAAGGCACTCGACGCCGTGGCTGATGATCTTGCCGTATTCGGTCGTATGATTGAGGCCAGTGACGACATGCAGAGGCTGGTTCGCTCTCCGGTGATTTCCCGTGATGAGCAGAAAAAAGCTATGCTAGCCGTTGCTGACAAAGCAGGCATGAATAAACTTACCCGGAATTTTGTGGGCGTTATTGCCCAAAACCGCCGACTGTTCGCGCTGGCGGCCATGATTGGTGCTTATCACGCCATACTTGCTTCCCATCGGGGCGAGGCAACCGTAGAGGTTATTTCGGCCAAAAAACTGACAGACGCCCAGATGGATGCCCTCAGTGACACTCTCAAGAAGGCGGTGGGTAGTAAAATCACCGTCGATGCAAAAATTGATCCCGGCCTGCTGGGTGGTTTGATCGTCAAGATCGGCTCACGCATGGTCGATAGTTCGCTAAGTACGAAGTTACAACAACTTCACCTCGCCATGAAAGGGGTTCGATAATGGAAATCCAGGCTGCGGAAATCTCCGCCATCCTGAAAGAGCAAATCGCCAATTTCGGCACGGACGCAGATGTCGCTGAAGTAGGACAGGTCCTGTCCGTCGGTGATGGCATCGCCCGTGTGTACGGTCTTGATCAGGTTCAGGCCGGTGAAATGGTTGAGTTTCCAGGTGGTATCAAGGGCATGGCCCTTAACCTGGAAACCGATAACGTTGGTATCGTTATTTTCGGCAATGACCGCACCATTAAAGAAGGCGATACGGTCAAGCGGACCGGCACCATCGTTGACGTACCGGTGGGTGAAAGCCTGCTCGGTCGCGTGGTGGACGGCCTCGGCAATCCCATCGACGGCAAAGGCCCCATCGAAGGCGCAACCCGCCAGCGTGTGGAAGTCAAGGCACCGGGCATTATCCCCCGGAAATCGGTGCACGAGCCCGTGCAGACCGGCCTGAAAGCCATCGACAGCCTGATCCCGGTTGGCCGAGGTCAGCGTGAATTGATCATCGGTGACCGCCAGACCGGCAAGACCGCCGTTATCATCGACACCATCATCAACCAGAAAGCCGGCCACGAAACCGGTGATGATACAGAAAAACTGTTCTGCATCTACGTTGCTATTGGTCAGAAACGATCAACGGTCGCCCAGTTGGTGAAGACACTGGAAGACAATGATGCGATGAAATATTCCATCGTTGTTGCCGCTACCGCCTCTGATCCAGCACCGTTGCAGTTCCTGGCTCCTTATACAGGCTGCACCATGGGTGAATTCTTCCGCGATAGTGGTCGTCATGCCGTTATTTTCTATGATGATCTGTCGAAACAGGCTGTTGCTTATCGTCAGATGTCCCTGTTGCTGCGTCGGCCTCCCGGACGTGAAGCCTATCCGGGTGACGTTTTCTACCTGCACTCCCGCCTGCTGGAACGTGCCGCTAAAATGGGTGACGACGCCGGAAACGGCTCACTGACCGCCCTGCCGGTCATTGAAACCCAGGCTGGTGACGTGTCCGCGTACATCCCGACCAACGTGATTTCCATCACCGATGGCCAGATCTTTCTGGAAACGGAACTGTTCTATAAAGGCATCCGCCCGGCTGTGAACGTCGGTCTGTCGGTGTCTCGTGTGGGTTCCGCCGCCCAGATTAAAGCCATGAAACAGGTTGCTGGCTCCATTAAGCTGGAATTGGCCCAATACCGCGAAATGGCTGCGTTCGCGCAGTTCGCTTCGGACCTTGATCCCGCGACACAGCGGCTTCTGGCTCGTGGCGCACGCCTGACCGAGCTTCTGAAACAGCCGCAGTACTCACCGCTGGCCGTTGAAGAACAGGTTGTCGTTATTTTTGCTGGTGTGAACGGCTACCTGGACAAAATCGACATCGGCCAGATCACGCGCTTCGAGAAGCAGTATCTGGATGCGATCCGCGACAAGGGTGGCGATATTCTGGCGACCATTCGTGATGAAAAATCCATGTCCGACGAAACCACGGAGAAGCTGAAGAGCTTCCTGGCCGACTTTACCAAGACCTTCGCCTAAGGCGAAGGTCCCAAGGAGCCAGGCAGGAACCCCTAAAACAGCTGGAATCGTAACAGATGCCTAATCTTAAGGACCTGAAAAACCGGATCGTTAGCGTCAAATCGACGCAGAAGATCACGTCTGCCATGAAAATGGTGGCGGCAGCCAAACTGCGCCGGGCGCAGGAAGGCGCTGAAGCAGCCCGTCCCTACGCCGAGCGTATGGAACGCATGCTGAATTCAGTGGCTTCCTCTATCGCCGGTGTAGACGGTGCACCGCCCATGTTGGCCGGCACCGGTAAAGAAGATACCCACCTGCTCATCGTCTGCACCGCTGATCGCGGTCTGTGCGGTGGCTTCAACGGCTCGATTGTCCGCCAGACTCGGAAAACGGCCCAGGAGCTGATGGCGCAGGGCAAGGCCGTCAAACTGCTGTTTGTCGGCCGCAAGGCTCATGATGTGATGAAGAGGGAATACGCCAACAACGTGGTCGATGCCATCACCGGCATCGGTCGTCGCGGCGTAGAGTTTTCGGAAGCCATGGATGTGGCCGGCAAGGTCGCTGGAATGTTTGAAGCTAGCGAGTTCGATGTCTGCACCATTATCTTCAACCGCTTCCAGTCGGCTATGACACAGATTGTTACCGAGCAGCAGCTTATCCCCTTCTCCGCTTCGGAGGATGAGACAGAAGAAGCCGCTTCGGGTGCACAACCTGTTTATATCTACGAGCCCGACGAAGACGAAATTATCGCCGATCTTCTACCCCGTAACATGGGGGTACAGGTTTTCCAGGCTCTGCTGGAAAGTTCGGCGTCTGAGCACGGCGCGCGTATGTCCGCCATGGACAATGCGACCCGTAACGCAGGCGAGATGATCGACAAGCTGACGCTGACCTACAACAGAACACGTCAGGCCGTTATCACCAGTGAGCTTATTGAAATTATTTCCGGCGCCGAGGCGCTGTAACGGATCATTGATCCGCACGTAAAAGGAACCAAGAGTATGGCGAAGAATAACGTAGGCACGATTTCCCAGGTCATGGGTGCTGTCGTGGATGTGCGCTTCGGCGGTGGAGATCTTCCGGCGATCCTGAACGCACTCGAAACCCAGAACGATGGTAAACGGCTGGTTCTCGAAGTTGCTCAGCATCTGGGCGAGAACGTGGTTCGCACCATTGCCATGGACTCCACCGAAGGCTTGCAGCGCGGTCAGGAAGTGTCCGATACCGGCGATGCCATTCTGGTCCCGGTTGGTCCGGAAACCCTGGGCCGGATCATGAATGTTGTGGGCGAGCCCATCGACGAACGCGGCCCAATTGAAACCAAAGCGCGGTCGCCGATCCACGCTGCCGCCCCGGATTTCGCCGACCAGTCGACAGAAACCGAAATTCTGACCACCGGCATTAAAGTCGTTGACCTGATCTGCCCCTATGCCAAGGGCGGCAAGATCGGCCTGTTTGGCGGTGCTGGTGTGGGCAAGACGGTTATCATCATGGAACTGATCAACAACATCGCAAAGGGCCACGGTGGTTATTCCGTGTTTGCCGGTGTTGGCGAACGGACCCGTGAAGGCAACGATCTGTACCACGAAATGATTGAATCAGGTGTTATCCAGCTTGATGGAAGCGGCTCGAAGGCGGCTCTGGTTTATGGTCAGATGAACGAGCCTCCCGGTGCCCGTGCCCGTGTCGCCCTGACCGGCCTGACTCAAGCCGAATACTTCCGCGATCAGGAAGGCCAGGACGTTCTGTTCTTCATCGATAACATCTTCCGTTTCACCCAGGCCGGCTCCGAAGTGTCCGCCCTGTTGGGCCGTATCCCGTCTGCTGTGGGTTACCAGCCGACTCTGGCTACCGATATGGGCTCTATGCAGGAACGTATTACGTCCACCAACAAGGGCTCCATTACGTCCGTGCAGGCCATTTACGTCCCGGCCGATGATTTGACTGACCCTGCACCGGCCACGTCGTTTGCTCACCTGGACGCAACCACGGTTCTGAGCCGTCAAATCGCCGAGTTGGGCATTTACCCGGCTGTTGATCCGCTGGATTCAACATCCCGAGTACTCGATCGACGGATCATCGGTGATGAACATTACGATGTCGCCACCCAGGTTCAGCAGATCTTGCAGACTTATAAGGGCCTGCAGGACATCATTGCCATTCTCGGCATGGACGAGCTATCTGAGGAAGACAAGATGACCGTGGCTCGCGCCCGGAAAATCCAGCGCTTCTTCTCTCAGCCGTTCTTTGTGGCCGAGGTGTTCACCGGCTCACCGGGCGTTCTGGTGCCACTGGAAGAAACCATCCGTGGCTTCAAGGGCATCATCGAAGGCGATTACGACCACGTTCCGGAGGCCGCCTTCTATATGGTCGGCACCATTGATAACGTGCTCGAAAAAGCCAAGAAAATGGCTGCTGAAGCTGCATAATCCGCAGCACCGGCACCGCGATTAGGTTAAGGAACTGAACTATGGCCGATACGGTCGAATTTGAACTGGTCTCACCGCAAAAGCTTGTTAAGTCGGAAGCTGTCGAGATGGTGGTTGTGCCGGGCGGCGATGGCGACATCGGCGTGCTGCCGGGCCACTCTTTGCTGATTTCGACCTTGCGTCCGGGTGTCATCGACATCCACGAGGGCGGCAAGGTGCGCGAAAGCATCTTTGTCGGCGGCGGCTTCTGTGAAGTCTCACCGGAGCGCTGCACGGTTCTGACCGAAGAAGCCATGCCGGTTGGCGACATCAACAAGGCTGACGCCGAGGCCCGTCTCAACGCCGCCAACGACGCCCTCTCCGGCGCCGAAGACGGTGACAAGGCATCCACTGAGGCCGCCGTCAAGGTAGCAGAAGCCATGGTCGCGGCGGCAAGCCGGGCCTAAACGAGGGTTTTCCGAAACACTGTTCCAAGCGGGCGTGTTCTTTAATGAACACGCCCGCTTTGTATCAAGTGATAGGCCAGCGACATGATTGCAGACTATCTTGGCTTATTCACAACAGCGCTGTTGGCCGCCACGCTACTGCCCATGTCATCCGAAGCCGTTATCGCCACCATGTCGGTGACGGGCGAATATCACACCGGTACCCTGCTGGCGGTGGCCAGCGGGGGCAATACACTGGGCTCGCTGATCAATTGGCTGCTCGGCCGATACTGCCTGCACTGGCAGGATCGTAAATGGTTCCCCATCAGCCATGATGCGCTGGGCCGCGCCGCCAACTGGTTCAATCATTATGGCCTATGGTCCCTGTTGCTGGCGTGGGTTCCCCTGATCGGTGACCCCCTGACCCTGCTGGCCGGTGTTCTCAGGGTCAACATCTGGATTTTTCTGACCCTCGTCGCTATCAGTAAGACGATGCGCTATGCTGTTGTATTGGGCCTGACAGACTGGGTATTCGGTTAACGCTTACACGACTTGATTGATCTGGGTCATTGGATTGTTTCTAATAACCTGACACTGTACCAAACTCTTGTTACATTCAAAGTACGGAGGTGGAAGATGCTCAGGTTTATGTCGACTGTTATCGTCCCATCACTCTTTAAAGCATTGTTTGTTGTGGTGGTGTTTGCAGGTTCGAGTCTCATTGGTTCAGGTCTGACGTTTGCCCATGATGACGCCACGCAGGAAGACGCATCCATGAGCAGTTCTTCCGACATGATGATGGACAATCACATGATGCCGGAAATGAACGCTGACCGTGGCCGTAATTTGTTCGTCGAAAAAGGCTGTGTCGCATGCCATGCCATTAATGGTGTGGGAGGGCACGATGCTATGGCGCTTGACGCACACACCATGCGCCCCATGATGAATCCGTTCGATTTTGCAGCTAAGATGTGGGCCATGGCTCCGGTCATGATCGCCGCACAGGAAGAAGCCTTTGGTGAACAGGTTCTGTTTAGCGGTGATGAACTGGCCGATATCATAGCCTTTGTCCATAATGATGAGGTCCAGCACCATTTCACCGATTCAGACCTGACACCACTCGCCTTGGAAATGATGCATCATGAACATGGGACTGGTGAAACGCCCATGGACGCCCACGGTGAAGATATCGGACATATGCACGGCAATACCGATAGCCATGGAGATACGGGCCACGAAGAAGATGGCCATACGAATTAGATCAAAAACCCTGGTCGGGGTCGGTTGCCTTGCCGGTATATCGGCGGCCTATTGGGCTTTGGCAGGAAGTGAAGCCTTGTCAATGCTGAACCATCCGGATCAGGTTCGTGTCTGGATAGAGGGGCTAGGCGCCATCGGCCCACTTGCCATCATCGCCACCATGGCCCTCGCCATTGTGGTCAGCCCCTTGCCCAGCGCCCCCATTGCGCTCGCCGCCGGAGCGCTATACGGGCATGGATGGGGCACAATATATATCATTATCGGTGCCGAGAGTGGTGCGCTGATTGCCTTCTCTATCGCCCGAATCTTGGGCCACGACACCATCAATCGATGGGTTGGCGCACGCCCCTCGCTGCGGGCATTTACCTCGCAAAACACTTTGATGGCTGCTGTCTTCGGTGCGCGCCTTATACCCTTCCTGTCCTTCGATATCATCAGCTATGCTGCAGGTTTAAGTCCACTCCGACCATGGCGCTTTGGTCTGGCGACATTGGTTGGCATCGCTCCGGCAAGCTTTACCTTGGCCCATTTCGGTGGTGAGCTGGGTTCAGGGAATCTGAACCGGGCCGCAATCACGATATTTGGCCTCGGTGGGTTTACGTTTGCATCCATTGCCGCCGGGTGGTGGTGGCGACGGCGAACATCGATGCGTTCGGGGGCTTAACTCCCAAACCTGGTATCTGATTTCAAAACATTGGAAACACGGCTCCTTATATACCGCTTTTTTATGGATAATTATGGGGAGTGGGACAAAAAACACGTCGGGCAAACCGTAGTTGACCCGCAAAACGTGCCAGATGCCATTGCCCACGCCTTTGCCGGTGACGGGACAAATCCGTCAGTTGAAAAAGATGGTCGAGCGTTTAACCATACAGTTTCAATGCCCTATGCCCAATTTCATAAAACTGAAAAAAAGACTCCTAAATTTCACTTTTTTATGAATAATAGGGGCTATGGATACCCGTATTGAAAAACAACCCCGTATGCTGCATGACCAAACTCGGTGCAGCAAAGACACTGCTTCTTCCGCGAAAGCGGGTGAGGTGTCCGAAGTCGTGGGCGAAGAGATCAGGCACCTCCGGAATGCCCGTGAAATCAAGCTGTCTGAGCTGAGCGAGGCGTCAGGCCTGTCTGTCGGATACCTGAGCCAGATTGAGCGCGGCATCTCCAGCCCGTCGATCAAGGCACTGCATTCCATCTCGCGCGCCCTTGACGTTACCATCAGCTGGTTCTTCAAGGATGCTGACACATCGAATTCAATTGAGCGCCGCTACGTTGTCCGTGCCGATAAGCGCCGGAACCTGCATTTCGAGGGCGGCATCACCGACGAATTGTTATCGCCCAATCTGGGCCGGGAACTGGAACTGCTGCGTTGCACCTTTTCACCCGGCGCCACCAGCGGCGGCGAGCCTTACACCCATCGTGGCGAGGAGGCCGGGGTCATCATCTCCGGCACCATGGAGCTATGGCTGGATGATGATCATTTTGTGCTGGAAGAAGGCGACAGCTTCGCCTTTTCCAGTGATAAACCGCACCGTTACCGGAACAGTGGCGATACCGAGGCCGTCGTGATCTGGGCGATCACGCCGCCGTCCTATTAAAAGTAAGAATTACAAATACCCATTGGGGGAGACATTGATGACAGTACTCGACGATTTTAAGCGCCTGAACGGCAATATCTTCCTCGGTGGGCAATCGCGCCGCAGCACCTCGGCGGAAGCCTTGGACGTGATCGATCCGGCGACTGAAGACAAGCTGGGTGAAATTGCCGAAACCACGACGGCGGAAATTGATGAGGCCGTCGCAACGGCCCAGGCCGCACAAAAGAAATGGTGGGCCATGAGCGGTCTGGCCCGTTCTGAAATCATGCATGAAGTCGCCAACAACATGCACCACATGCGGCCCAGACTGGCCGAGGCCATGACCCGTGAAATGGGCAAGCCGTTCAAGGAATCCATGGATGAAGTTGAATGGTCAATCTCCGCCATTCGCTATAATGCTGAAATTGGACGCAGCGATACCGGCCGTGTTATGGGCAATGAAATTCAGGGACACCTGAACTATACCCTGAAAGAACCACTCGGCGTTGTCGTCAGTATCCAGACCTTTAATTACCCGATGGTCCTGCTGGCGTGGCAGTCCGGGGCGGCACTGGCCGCGGGCAATGCAGTGATCTGCAAACCATCTGAATACGCATCCTTCACGTCACTGTTGTTTGCCGAAGCCTATGCCCCCCTGCCCGATGGCCTGTTCCAGGTCGTCACTGGCGTTGGTCCTGCCGGCAAGCATCTGGTCGAACATCCCAATACACACGCGATCGCCTTTACAGGCAGCGTCCCCACCGGTGTAGCGATCAGCGAGACCTGCGGACGCCTGATGAAGCGAGCCCTGATCGAGACCTCCGGCAATGATCCATTTGTTGTCATGCCCTCGGCTGATCTGGATATTACCGCTCGCGCGGCGTCGTTCTCGGCCTTCATGAACTGCGGCCAGATCTGTGTTTCTGCCGAGCGCTTTTATGTCCATGAAGACATCCATGATGAATTTCTGGCCAAGCTGATCGAAAATGCCAAGGGTATTCGCGTCGGCAACGGCCTCGGCAAAGTCGACATGGGACCCATGGTATCGGAAAAAGAACGCACCCGTTATGAGGCCGTTCTCGAGAATGCCATCAAACAAGGTGCCAATGTGATGCTCGGTGGCGGACGTCCGGCCGAGTTCAATCAGGGTTGGTTTGTTGAACCCACCATTCTATCTGGCTGTCACCAGGAAATGGACATGTTCAACAACGAGAGCTTTGGCCCTGTGGCCCCGATCTGCAAGGTTAAAAGCTTTGAAGAAGGGATCGAGTTGGCCAATGATTCAAAGTATGGCCTGGGTGCGAACATCTATACCCGCGATCTGAGAGAAGCCCTCCGTGCGGCAGAGCAATTCGAAGCAGGCATGGTCTGGGTCAATGCGCCCCTGCTGGACAACGATGCCGGTCCGTTCGGCGGCACCAAGATGTCCGGTACGGGACGTCAGCTTGGACCGGAAGGCCTCGAGACCTTCCGCAAGACCAAGTTCGTCATGATTGACCCGGATTGCACAGACACACAAGACGGCTGGTGGTTCCCCTATAAGGACGAGGAGAGCTTTCCCGGCTGACAGAACAACCGAACCCCCGTCGTTGCTTTCCCCAAGAGCAGCGACAAAGCCGAAACGGGTGCGCTTCTCCCCTGTGGTGCACCCGTTTCACTTTCCGAAATTCAGAAAACCTGATCAGCCCTTTAGCGGCGGCGCATCGGGATAGACCGTCGCCTTGCCAGCCGATGGCGAACTAGTCGCCGGATAGACCGCGAAGAAGAACCACACGTCTTCGTCAGCCACATAGCTCAAGGGCGTGTCCTTGGGTATCCACACCGTATCACCCGGCCCGGCGTGATAGACATCATCGCCTACGCGCAGCTTGAACTGCCCTTTGTGGATGAAGATGAACTCGTCATAGGTAACCGTCCATTCGATATCACAGCCCGCACCGAAGACACCGTAGCCGCCGCCCATGGTGTCGCTGTTACCAGCGTTCACAAATGCCAATACAGATGCGTTCCCGCCTTCCTTGAAGGTAAAATCCTGATCTCCGGCCCGAAATAGTTTTACACCTGACATGGTTTTCTCCTTTTCTACAATTCAGGACCTAGGCCCGCTTCCGGGCCGACTTGCGGCCCTTGCTCTTGTGGCTCCATGATGCGCCTTTGGCGGCACGGGGTGAAACACCGGGGCGGTCGAGGCCCAGCTCCATAGCCTCCAGCCGCCTGAGTTCATCCCTGAGCCGGGCGGCTTCCTCGAATTCCAGCTCGGCGGCGGCTGTTTGCATACGCTTTTCCAAGTCAGCCAGATGGGCCTTCAGGTTATGGCCGACCATATTGTTGCCGGACGCCTCGCCCACATCAACGGTGACGTAATCGTGCTCGTAGACTGTTTCCAGCACGTCAGAAATGCTCTTCTTGATACTCTCGGGCGTAATGCCGTGCTCCAGGTTATAAGCTGTCTGATGCTCCCGCCGCCGATTGGTCTCGCCGATGGCATAGTCCAGACTGGCCGTCATCTTGTCGGCGTAGAGGATGACCCGGCCCTCTACATTGCGCGCGGCGCGACCGATGGTCTGTACCAGTGATGTCTTGGAGCGCAAAAAACCTTCCTTGTCGGCGTCAAGGATACACACCAGCGCACACTCGGGAATATCGAGACCTTCACGCAGCAAGTTGATTCCCACCAGAACGTCAAAAGCGCCCAGACGCAGGTCCCGGATGATCTCGATGCGCTCCAGCGTCTCGATATCGGAATGCATGTAGCGCACGCGCACGCCGTGTTCATGCAGGTATTCCGTCAGTTCCTCGGACATTTTCTTGGTCAACGTGGTGACCAGCGTGCGCATCCCCTGTGCGGCCATGGCCTTGACCTCGCCCAGCAGGTCATCAACCTGGGTTTCTACCGGGCGGATGATGCATTCCGGGTCGATCAGGCCCGTTGGCCGTACGAGCTGTTCCGTGAACACACCACCGGTGCGTTCAATCTCCCACGGGCCGGGGGTGGCGGAAACAAACACAGTCTGGGGCCGCATATGGTCCCATTCCTCGAACTTAAGTGGCCGGTTATCGACGCAACTGGGCAACCGGAAGCCGAAATCTGCCAGCGTGGACTTGCGGTTAAAGTCACCCCGGTACATACCGCCGATCTGGGGCACGGTGACGTGGCTTTCGTCCACCATCACCATGGCGTTTTCCGGCAGGTATTCAAACAGGGTTGGCGGCGGATCGCCGGGGTTACGTCCGGTCAGGTAGCGTGAATAGTTCTCGATCCCGGCGCAATGGCCGGTGGTCTCCATCATTTCCAGATCAAACGTGGTGCGTTCCTGGATACGCTGGGCTTCCAGCAGCTTGCCCTGATTGGTCAGCTCATCGACCCGATATTTCAACTCGGCCTTGATCTTTGGGATGGCCTGCAACAATGTCGGGCGCGGTGTCACGTAATGACTGTTGGGATAGAGCACGAACTCATCAATCGTCGCTAATTTGTCACCGGTCAGGGGATCGATCTCCCACATGGACTCGATCTCGTCACCAAACAGGCTCATGCGCCAGGCTCGGTCCTCCATGTGAGACGGGAAGACTTCAATGACATCGCCCCTGACCCGGAAGGTGCCCCGATAGAAGGCCTGGTCATTGCGCTTGTATTGAAGTGCCACGAAGCGTTGCAGTATATCGCGCTGCTCCACCCGGTCGCCGGTGCGCACCCGCACGATCATCTCGGCATAGGTTTCCACCGCACCAATACCGTAAATGCACGACACCGAGGATACGATGATCACATCGTTGCGTTCTAAGAGGGCGCGCGTCGCCGAATGGCGCATCCGGTCGATCTGCTCGTTGACTGCAGCATCCTTCTCGATATAGGTATCGGTCCGCGGCACGTAGGCTTCCGGCTGGTAATAGTCGTAGTAGGAAACGAAGTATTCCACCGCGTTGTCGGGGAAAAAATCCTTCATTTCCGCATACAACTGGGCGGCCAACGTCTTGTTAGGTGCCATGATCAGCGCCGGCCGCTGGATGTTCTGAATGACGTGGGCCATGGTGAAGGTCTTGCCCGAGCCGGTAACGCCGAGCAACACCTGATCGCGCTCACCCTCCTGGATTGCCTTGGTCAGCTCGGCAATGGCCTCGGGCTGATCACCGGCAGGCTCGAACGGTGATGACAACCTTAACGGGGCACCGTCTTCAATGGCTGTTCGTTTCGGAGGTGTGAATATTTCGGGGTTTACCATGGCGTATATATAGCACGCCTGACCGCCATGGCGAGGGGCTGGTTAACCCATATGTAATATTGCTTACTGCAATGAAATATCTGATATAAGGGGCGTGCACAGGAAAGAGTGCAGGGGAGATTAACGGGGTGAACATAATGTGGAGAACCACTGTTGCCACATCATAAAACCGAAATTGATCCCAGCGGGCAGGATGATGCTGAAGATAAGTACGAAACGCCTCTGACGAATGGCGTGCCTGTCAAACTGATCATCATCTATGTGGCCATCGCCGCCGCCGTCTTTGCCTTTGATTTTATGACACCCCTCGGCGTTGCCGCTGGCGTGCCGTATGTAGCGCTTGTTCTGGCAGGCGCTTCGCTACCCAAACCCCGACATATCTATCTCCTGGCGGCCCTGGGCACGGTGCTGACCATTGTCGGCTATGTCATGTCTCCCGATGGGGGCACACAATGGATCGTGTTGACCAACCGTGGACTAGCTATCTTCGTCATCTGGATTACAGCACTCATCCTTGCTTCGCGCAGGCAGGCAAAGTTGGCAAGAGATGAAAAAAATAAGGAACTGGATTTCCAGAAACGCGCTCTCGACGAGCACGCTATTGTCAGCGCCGCCGACGTCAAGGGGCATATCCTCTACGTCAATGATAAGTTCTGCACCATTAGTGGATACAGTCGCGAGGAACTGATTGGCAAAAACCATCGAATCCTGAAATCATCGGAACACTCCCCGGCAGTTTACGAAGATATGTGGCAAACCATTTCATCGGGTAAAACGTGGCATGGCGAGATAAAAAACAAAAAGAAAAACGGCGACTATTACTGGGTCCAAGCCACCATTGTTCCTTCCCTCAACGAGAAAGGAAAGCCGTTCCAGTATGTTTCCATCCGCACCGACATCACTGATCGCAAGCAGGCTGAAGAAGAGGCGGCGGCGGCCAATCAGGCCAAGTCCGAATTCCTCTCATCCATGAGCCATGAGCTGCGGACGCCAATGAACGCCATTATGGGCTTCTCGCAGATGCTGAAATACACCCCTGATGAGCCCTTGAGCGAAACCCAGACCGGCTATGTTGATAGCATTCTCCAGGGGGGCGGATACCTGATGGAATTAATTAATCAGGTGTTGGAACTGAGCAAGATTGAAACAGGGCAGATAACCCTGAACTTAGCCGGAGCATCACCACGCGACATCATTGACGGGTGCCTGATTATGATCTCGGGGCGGGCCGACATGGAAGGTATCGATATTGTGGACGATATCCCCTCGGATGGCCTGCCCGCCTTATGGACGGATAGCACCCGACTGACACAGGCATTGCTCCACCTACTGTCGAACGCTGTTAAATACAATCGCAAGGGCGGCACAGTAACGCTAAATGCTCAGAAAACCCCCGAAAACATGATGCGGATCAGCGTAACCGATACCGGTAAAGGCATTCCGGCAGAGAAATACGATGATCTGTTCAAGCCATTTGACCGACTGGGGCGGGAAGCCAGAAATATCGAAGGCTCGGGGATCGGTTTGACCATCGCCAAGCACCTTGTTGACTTACTGGGCGGGAAAATCGGGTTCGAGAGCGTAGTCGACAAGGGCAGTACTTTCTGGATTGATGTTCCCTTGAACGGGAAACAAGTGAACATTCCGGAACAGCTCGGCAAGAAAGAAGCGACCCGGTAAACGGCACTATCTGACCGATCCTCCAGCACGTGAAGCAGTGTGCATGCTGTTGGTGGACGCGCCGCTGTTTCCCCTGACAGCGATGTTAAAAAGATCATTTATAAATTCAACGAATTAGGTGTTAGTGTCAGGAATGCTGAAGGGCGTCCGGTTACGCCTGCCAGTTCCGGGGGTTTAAACACAAAGATGGCACAAAAACACCGAAAAGGTCGGGCGGCGCGACAGACGGAGCATCAAGCCGAAACCGTTCATATGCCCTACATCCGCCGGGGGTTCAGCCCACTCAGTTTGCTGAATGAAGAAGGCCTGGATCTGATCGAACGCAATGCCGACACCATCTTGCAGGAAACCGGCATGGAGTTCCGGGGCGATCCCGAAGCGCTGGAGCTGTTTCGCAATGCTGGTGCCGATGTGCAAGGCGAGCGTGTGCGCTTTGATCGTGGCATGTGCCGTAGCATCATTCAGGCGACAGCCCCCCGTGACTATATCCAGTGCGCCCGCAACCCGGACAACAATATCCATATCGGCGGCGGAGACGTTTCCTTTTCACCGGTCGGCGGACCTGCCTTCGTGCATGATCTTGACCGTGGTCGGCGATACGCCAGCAGCGATGATTTCCACGATCTGGTCAAGCTGGCTCATATGCTGCCGTCGCTGCACGCCATTGGTGCGCCATGCGAATATCTTGAAGCACCTATCCCGGAACGACACCTGCATTCGATCTTTGCCCAGCTTTACTATTCGGACAAGCCCATTCATGGCTCGTCGCGCTCCGCCGTCGCCGCCACCGACACCCTGAACATGACCCGTATCGTCATGGGCGATGACTTCGTTGACAATAACTATTGTCTGTTCGGCGGCATCAACACCAACTCACCACTGGTGCTCGATGACACCATGATGGCAGCAGCCAAGACTTATGCCCGGGCCAACCAACCGGTGCTTGTCTCGGCCTACCTGCTAGCCGGGGCCATGGGACCCATGGGGCTGGCGGGGGCGCTGGCTCAGCAGCTTGCTGAAACCCTCGGAAGTCTTGCCCTGTTGCAGTTGTTTCGACCCGGTGTGCCTTGCCTGATGGGAACATTTGTCGGCGCCGTATCCATGAAATCCGGGGCTCCTGTTTATGGCACGCCGGAATCCATGCTGGGCATCCCCATCGCAGCAGAACTGGCTAGGCGCCTCGGGGTTCCGGCCAGTTGCGCCGGCGGTGCGGTGACATCTTCAAAAATACCCGATGCCCAAGCGGCCACCGAGAGTGCCATCACGCTGCACACCACGTTCTTTGCCGGGGTCAACTATGTCTCTCATGCAGCAGGTTGGCTCGAAGGCGGCCTGACCGCCGGCTATGAAAAGATGATCCTTGATGGCGACCTGTGCTCGGCCCTGCAATGGTTCACCAAGCCGCTTGATTTGTCCGAAAACGGCCAAGCCATGGATGCTGTCCGTGAGGTCGGTCCCGGATCACACTTTATGGGTTGCGAGCATACCCAGCACAATTTTAAAACGGCGTTCTGGCAATCTGATATTGCCGACAGTAATACTTTTGAGCAATGGTCAGCCGAGGGTCAAAACGATGCTGCCCAACGGGCCAACAAAATCTGGAAGTCCATGCTAGCGAACTATGAAGTCCCGGCCATGGATCCTGGCATCAGGGAAGCCCTTGAGGCATACCGGGACCGCCGCCAGAAAGAGATCAACCAACAAACGTAAAAGGGAGGCTTCATGATGTCGGAGATTTCAACAAAAGGCAAACAATGGGGCGTTTCGGAACAGGCGGCCAAACTGCATGACAGCGCCTTCGTGTGGGATGGGCACGGCGGCTTTGCCTATAATGGCCCGGATGATCTGGAAGAACTGGAGCGCTGGAAAACCTCTGGCATCAACCTGCTGTCGCTTAATGCGACCTATGACGTCAAACCGTGGGAGCTGACCATCGAGTGTATCTCAAAATACCGTCACTGGACACGCGCCCATGCGGACAAATACATCCAGGTCGAGACCATTGACGATGTGCACCGCGCCAAACGCGAAGGCAAGATGGCACTCACTTTTGATATCGAGGGCATGAACGCGCTGAACGGTGATGTGGGCATGGTTGATTTCTATTACCGGCTCGGCACACGACAGATGCTGTTCGCCTATAACCGCAATAATCTGGCCGGTGGCGGATGCCATGATGATGATTGCGGCCTGACAGATTTCGGACGGCAGGTCATTCGTGAAATGAACCGGGTCGGCATGATCGTTGACTGTTCACACACCGGGTACAAAACTGCCATGCAGGCCATTGAGGCCTCCGAGGCGCCCGTTATTTTCTCGCATTCCAACGCCCGAGCGTTGTGCGATCACGAACGCAACATTCCCGATGATCTGATCAAGGCGGCAGCGGGCTCCGGCGGTTTTGTCGGCGTCACGGGGGTAGCAAAGTTTCTGGGCCCCAATGGAGCGACGGTTGAGCATCTGGTCGAACATATCGATCATATGGTCGAACTGGTCGGCCCGGATCATGTGGTTATATCCATGGACAGTGTGTTACTCAAGAAGGGCGCAGACGCACCGTTTTCCCGCAACCGGGAATACTGGCCCGAATCCCAGTATCCGGATGACGGTATCGAAGGCTATGTCCGCCCTGAAGATTTCCCGAGTGTCACCCAAGCCCTGCTCGACCGGGGTTATGAGGAATCCCATATCCTCGGCATTCTGGGGCAGAACTACATCAATCTCGCCACGGCAATCTGGAAGTAGCCCGACCCAGAATGCCTGGCTCAGTTGCCTGATGCGTTGGGGAAGAACAGCTGCTGTCCGTCGATCTTGTAGTCAGCGATGGCCGCCTGACCTTCCGGTGATACCAGCCAATCGATGAAAGCCTGCCCTTCAGCGACTTTGGTTTGTGGATGCTTTTCCGGATTAACCAGCATGACGCCGTAGGGATTGAACAGAAGCTTATCGCCTTGCGACACAATCACCAAGGTGCCAGGGTTCTTGAAGCTGAGCCAGGTGCCTCGATCTGTCAGCGTGTAACCTTCCATGCTGGAAGCGGTGTTCAGCGTCGCCCCCATGCCGGACCCTGATTCCCGGTACCAGGTGCCGGAAGCTGCCTTGATGTCCACGTTGACTTTTTTCCAGAGATCCAGCTCCTTCTTGTTCGTGCCGCTGTCGTCGCCCCGCGAAACGAACACGGATTTCATCTCGGCGGCCTGTCCGAGTGCCGCCGTAACATCTGCCATGCCGCTGATGTGGGCGGGGTCCGATTTTGGCCCGACCAAAACAAAGTCATTATACATGACATCATAACGCTTCACACCACTGCCCTCGGCGATGAATTTCTCCTCCGATTGCCTGTGATGCACAAACAGCACATCGGCGTCGCCGTTTGCCGCCAGCTTGATAGCTTGTCCGGTGCCAACCGCAACGACACGGACCTCGATGCCGCTTTGCTTCGTAAATATGGGCAGGATATAATCGAACAGACCTGAATTCTGAGTCGACGTGGTCGACGCGACAGTAATGTATGGGTTATCCGCGCGTACGGAGGCAATGCTGGCGAGACAAAGTGTTATAGCCAAAATCAGTGTATAACGTAGTGCCATGATAGACTCCAACTGGGCGTAGATACCTGTTGCCAGATTCTTTTCTTTTCGGATCGATCAGATTTATTTATCATATCGTACCGATAGGATCAATAGAGCATAACGAGATCGAACAAGAATTTCAGGGCACCATAATGGGACCTAAAAAAAGTGAAAATTCGTACCGGCTGCGCGTCAAACTTGACCTCGACGGAGTCGTAATGGGATCAGGCAAGGCTGACTTATTACGAAAGATTGAATCGCTGGGATCAATCTCCGCCGCGGCACGGGAGATGGACATCAATTACCGGCGTGCGTGGTTCCTGCTTGAAACCCTCAATACGGCGTTGGGGCGACCGGTCGTGGTAACCACCAAGGGCGGCGCAAGTGGCGGTGGTGCCAGCCTGACACCCGTCGGGCAAGCGTTGCTTGAAGCGTACGACCACTGTCAGGAGTCGGTAGAAACACACAGCCAGAACGCCCTCGACACCCTGCGCCGGGCCCTAAAAAAATAGGCGGAATTTCTAATCCTTCAAAACGAAACTCAGCATGCGCATGATCTCGAAGAAATCTGCGGTGTGGTATTCCAGCAGGTGCGGTGCCGTCATTTCCATGCCCGGATAGAATGACGCCTTATAGGCGTCCTCGTGCTTGGCACAGTGAATTTCCATGTGGAAGTCATCGGGCACCTCGGCGACCTGCCAGTCTTCGCGGTTTGAGAGCGCGGTTTCCACCACGCTGCGGATAGCGTCTCTCGCTGCGGCTGGATGCATGCTGTTGGTAGACCCGCCAATGCCCTCCATAGTGGCCACGGAATAGATACCGGGATCGTCGGCCTTGGCGCGATCACACAACGCATGATCACCCGACAGGAATACCGTGGGCACACCAACGGTGGCGGCAGCCAGACGGCTGAGGGTAAATTCAGACGCAACCACGCCATTGAGCATGATCTGACTGGCAAAACCGGTCATGGTATGGGCCAACGGATGGCCCCCGGTGCCGGCACCGGAATGATAACCCGTTAACAGCAGAGCGTCGAAGCTGTCGTCCAAGTCCTGTATCATAGACCATGGGTGGCCGCTCCACCCCCGGATCAGACGGACTCGTTGCGGCAGATGTTCGGCGATGATATTGCGTCCCGTCCAGTGCGCATCCTTGACCACAATATCGTGTGCGCCCGCATTCAACGCCCCCTCACAGGCGGCAACCACCTCGGCGGTCATCAGACTGGCATGCAGCTCGTAGCCCGGCTTACCTTTTTCCGCCTCGTCCCAATGCGTGATTCCGGCGGTGCCTTCGATATCGGCGCTGATATAAACTTTCATATATTCCTCTCCCGATTTACTCAGTGCATCTTGCGCCATTTTCTCCCCCGATCAAACTGTTGCGTGCGGTCGCCACAAAATCACCAAAAATGATCGTTTCCGAATCGCCTTACAGGTTGAACCACATGACTTGTGGGCGTAGGGTGCGCCGAAGTCCAGACCACAACGGGACGTCCTGTTAAGTCTGGTCCTTGTGCCGTAATTTTTCCTTGATCCACTCACTGTTGGTAAGCCCATGTCCATTATCGCCAAGCGTCTCTCACGCGTAAAACCGAGTGCCACCGTCGCCGTTTCAACCAAGGCCCGTGAGCTGAAGGCCGCCGGTCACGATGTGATCGGCCTGGGCGCCGGGGAGCCGGATTTCGACACCCCCGCTCATATCATACAGGCCGCCAAGGAAGCCATGGACCGGGGCGAAACCCGCTACACTGCGGTCCCCGGCACGCCAGAACTGCGTCAGGCTATCGTTGACAAGTTCAAACGCGATAACGGACTCGACTACACGCTGGACCAGATTCAGGTCGCAAGCGGTGGCAAACAGAACATCTACAACGCCATGGTTGCGACCCTGAACCCGGGCGACGAGGTTATCATCCCGGCGCCCTACTGGGTGTCCTATCCCGACATCACGTTGATGTGTGAAGGCGAGCCGGTATTTGTGCTTTGTTCAGAGAGTAACAATTTCAAGCTGACGCCAGCTGAGCTGGAAGCGGCGATCACGCCGAAAACCAAGTGGCTAATCCTGAATTCACCTTCCAACCCGACCGGGTCCGCCTATTCGGCGGATGACCTGAAGGGGCTGGCCGATGTCCTGATGCGTCACCCCCATGTCTGGATCATGACCGACGATATGTATGAACACCTGGTCTATGACGGGTTTCGCTTCGCCACCATCGCCCAGGTCGAGCCCGGCCTGATGGACCGCACCTTGACCCTTAATGGTGTTTCCAAGGCCTACTGCATGACCGGCTGGCGTATTGGCTACGCTGGTGGCCCGCTGGAGTTGATCAAGGCCATGAACAAAGTACAGTCACAGAGCACGACCCATGCGACGTCGATCTCCCAAGCTGCCGCCGTGGCGGCGCTGAATGGCCCCCATGATTTTATCGCCGAACACAACAAGTCCTTCGTCGAGCGTCGTGACCTGGTGGTCAGTATGCTCAATCAGGCGACGGGCATGACCTGTGCCTCGCCGGAGGGGGCGTTCTATGTCTATCCCGGTATCGCCGGACTGATCGGCAAGAAAACACCCGATGGCAAGGTTATCGCCACGGATGAGGATTTCGTCACCTATATTCTGGAAAGCGAAGGCGTCGCCGCCGTTCATGGTGAAGCCTTTGGCCTGTCCCCCTACTTGAGGATTTCCTACGCCACATCCGTAGCATTGCTGACCGATGCCTGCCAGCGCATCCAGCGAGCCTGCGCCGCGCTGACGTAGAATCGGCCAGCTCGCACAAAACTTGCAGGTGGCTGAAAAAAATCGATTTGCTTTTGGCTACCCCCCTATGGTTTTGTAGGTCCTCTCGCCGGTTTTCGGGCGACAGTTAGGAGCAGACACGAGCCATGACCAAACGATCATCACGTCGCAAGGAAAGCCGAGAGAACCGCGATAGCGGCGGGGTGAAGCAAATTCCGTGGCAGCGGGTCTCCAACCCGAACCCACCTCTGGAGATTCTCAAACCCGAGCAAATTGCCATGATCCACGACGCCTCCATGCGGGTGCTGGAAGACGTCGGCATGCGCGTCGATTGCCCCAAGACCCGATCCCTGTTGGGCGAGCACGGCAACAAAGTGGATGAGGCGACAACACAGGTTTGGTTTGACCGTGGCTTTATCGAAGAACGCGTCGCCATGGCGCCATCTAGCTTCAAGGTACGGGCGCGCAACGCAGATCGCTGGCTTGAATTCGGCGGCAACAACATCATTTTTGGCTCAGTCGGTGGCCCGGCGTTCGTCAATGATAGTGATAAAGGCAGACGGCCCGGCACCTTCGCCGAGTTCCAGGACGGCATCCGCATTCTGCAAAGCCTGAATGCCTGTCACTTTATGAACAACGGTATTTTCGCCTGCATGGACCAGCCGGCGAATCAGCGACATCTCGATACCCTGTTCACCTGTTTCACACTGATGGACAAGTGCCTTGGTGCCTCTCTCCTGGGCCGTGAACGCGCACAGGACGCCATCAACATGGCCTGTATCGTGCATGGCACAGATAGCGAAGGCCTTCGAGCCAACCCCGCGCTGATCGGCAACATTAATACCAACAGCCCGCTTGTGCTCGATACCGAGATGGCGCAAGGCGCGTGGACTTTCGCCGAAAACGGCCAACCCGTGACCGTCACACCGTTCACCCTGTCCGGGGCCATGAGCCCCGCCACCATTCCCGGTGCGCTGGTGCAGCAGAACGCCGAGGCATTGGCCGGAATCGCTTTCCTGCAAACCGTCAATCCGGGCACGCCCTGTCTGTACGGGAGCTTTACATCCAACGTGGACATGAAGACCGGCGCGCCCGCTTTCGGTACACCCGAATACGTCAAGGCGACGCTGGCATCGACCCAGCTGGGCCGACACTACGGCCTGCCAATCCGCGCCAGTAACACCAATGCCTCCAATGTGGTGGATGCCCAGGCCGCGTACGAGTCACAGATGTCGCTATGGGCCTGCGTCATGGGTCAGGTCAATTATGTTAATCACGGCCTTGGCTGGCTGGAAGGCGGCTTGAGCGCATCGTTCGAAAAGTTCATCGTTGATGCGGAAATGATCCAGATGCTCATTGAAACCCTGAAGCCGATGGATATCCGGGAAGAAACTCTGGGCGTCGAAGCCATCAAGGAAGTCGGGCCGGGTGGACATTTCTTTGGCGCAGCGGACACCCTGTCGCGTTATGAAACGGCGTTCTATGCCCCCCTGCTCAGCGATTGGCAGAACTTCGAGAACTGGGAGGAGGCTGGCAGTCTGACCGCAACGGATCGTGCCCATGGCATCTGGCAACAATTGCTGAAAGATTATGAAGAACCCCCCATGGACCCGGCCATCCGCGAAGCCCTGAGTGATTATGTTTCCCGACGCAAGGATGAAATCAACCGAAGCGTCGCTGCCTAATTTATTTGACTCATGCGCTACGGGGATTAACCTCTCATCTGATAACAGCAGGTTCACGTCCGGGGTTTTCCCGGATTGTTCCAGACAATCCGCAGATCCTCGGGCTGATAACCACTACGGTGCTCTTGCCGTATCCGCTATCCAGTACGCGCACTTGTCGTGCCCGGCACATATCGGGTTGAAAACCTGGGAGGCCTATTGTGACTGACAAAAAACCATCCACCCCTCGCGTTGCGGCCCTCGTCGGCCCTTACCTGTCAGGCAAGACCACCTTGCTTGAAAGCATTCTGGTCGCCACCGGCGCGGTCCATCGCAAGGGCAATGTCCGCGATGGCAGCACCGTGGGCGATAACGCGCCAGAAGCGCGCGCGCGAAACATGAGCACCGAAGTGAATATCGTCTCGACCGAATATCTAGGCGATCAGTGGACCTTCCTTGACTGTCCCGGCTCGGTCGAGTTGACACAGGACGCCCTGAACGCGTTGATGATAGCCGATACTGCTATTGTCGTAACAGAGCCGGACCCTGCCAAGGCGGTCGCCCTAGCGCCGATTCTGAAGGCCCTCGACGCCAACAACGTGCCGCACATGATTTTTGTCAACAAGATGGACCACCCGGAAGCCAGTGTCCGTGAAACGCTGGAGGCGCTACAGGCCATTTCCGCCGAACCACTGGTGCTCCGCGAGATACCGATCCGGGACGGCGAAACCATCACCGGCCATGTGGATTTGGTCAGTGAGCGGGCCTTTCGCTGGAAGGAAGGTAAGCCGTCCGAATTGATCCAATTGCCGGAAGCCATACTTGACCGGGAACACGAAGCCCGCGCCGGGATGCTGGAAAGTTTGGCCGATTTCGATGATACCTTGCTGGAAGAACTGCTCGAAGACGTGGTGCCGTCATCGGACGAGGTCTATGCCAACCTGACTAAGGATCTGCATAACAATCTGATTGTGCCGGTGTTCTTCGGTTCCGCCGAACATGACAACGGCGTCACCCGTATTCTCAAGGCGTTGCGCCATGAAACCCCGGAACACGGCACCAACAACACCATTGCCGACAGACTGGGAGCACCTGTTTCGGGCACCACCGCTCAGGTCTTCAAGACCCTGCACGTGGGGCAGGTGGGCAAGATGTCCATTGTGCGTGTGCTCGGTGGCGAGATCACCGACGGCATGACCCTGAAAGGCGAAAGGGTCAGCGGTATCTATCACATGAGTGGCCACAAGCACGACAAGGCCGCCAAAGGCGTCCCCGGCGATGTGGTCGCCCTCGGGCGAATGGACACCATCAAGACCGGCGATTTACTGAACGAAAGCGGTAAAGGCATGGCAGAACTGTGGCCGGAAGCACAGCCGCCGCTGTTTTCCATTGCCATCCATGCACTTGACCGGTCTGACGAGGTCAAGCTGTCCAGCGTGCTCACCAAGGTTACGGAAGAAGACACCGCACTGTCTTTTAACCATGACCCTGATACCGGGCAACTGCTGCTCTGGGGACAGGGCGAGATTCACCTGAACATTGCCATCGATCGCCTGAAAAACCGGTTCAACCTGTCGGTCACCGCCGAACGTCCGCAAGTGCCTTATAAGGAGACCATCGCGAAATCAACATCCCAGCACGCCCGCCACCGTAAACAGTCCGGCGGCCATGGTGAGTTCGGCGACGTCCATATCGATATCAAACCCCTGCCCCGTGGCTCCGGGTTTGATTTTTCCGACACCATTACCGGCGGCTCGGTGCCGAAACAGTACATCCCCGCCGTGCAAACCGGGATCAAGGAATACCTGTGTCGGGGGCCGCTGGGCTTTCCCATTGTCGATATCGCGGTGACCCTGACCGATGGCCAGTTCCACGCCGTTGACTCATCAGAAATGGCGTTCAAGAAATCGGCGCAGCAAGCCATGCGCGAGGGCATGCCCAATTGCAAACCGGTGTTACTGGAACCAATCTGCACTGTCTCCATCTCCATGCCCAACGAGTTCACCTCCAACATCCAGCGGCTGGTTAGTGGCCGACGGGGGCATATTCTGGCGTTTGACGCCAAGCCGGGATGGATTGGCTGGGACGAGGTCAAGGCCCACATCCCGCAGTCGGAAATGCACGACATGATTATCGAGTTGCGGTCCATGACCCAGGGCGTCGGCACCTTTGCCTGGGCGTTTGATCATTTGCAGGAGTTGTCGGGTAAGTTGGCCGATGATGTTGTGTCACGCCACCTAAAGGCCGCCAGCTAGGGATGCCCGGTTTAACTCGGTGCAAAAAAAGAACCCCGGCTAAAAAGCCGGGGCGAGTTTAAACAGGGAGGCTTCACGTCTGGGAGACGAGGGAGCCTAGGAGGCTCCCACACCCGACATGGGTCGGGTGGAAGTGGATGCTGCAATGCAACATCACAAGAAAGAATATATGGATCAGGGCCTCTTTTTTAAAGGGTGTTCTTTGCATCTCAGGCATGCATGAAACGCATATCATTTGTAGTCTTTTGATATTAAACGATTTTTACCAGTAAATGAACTAGAATCGTTCTGAAAAAAAGTGATTATACGATGTATGAGCGCATGGCGTGGACCAGAAAATCACGAAAAGCCGCAATGCGGGCCGTGTTGCGCAGTTCCGCCGCATAGACGAAATAGACATCCAGATCGGGTCCCTGGATTTCCGGCAGGATCTCGATCAGGGTGCCCACTTCCCGGCTCATATAGTTGGGGATAGCCCCGATGCCAATCCCGCTTTCCACGGCGCGGAAGATGCCGTAGATGCTGTTCACCTTCAAAACCGGCTTTCGGAGCGGGCTGCCCTTGGGCCGTCCTTCACTCAGCAACCAGTTAAGATTGCTCACCGGGGGCCGGGCATCTTCGCCATAGACCACCAGATTGTGGTTATCCAGATCGGCCGCCGTCTTCGGCATGCCGTGCTTTTTGAGGTATTTGGGCGACGCATAAACGTTATAGCGGATGTTCATGAGGTGGCGCTGCACCAGATCATGTTTTTTGGGCGGCTCCATGCGGATCGCCACATCGGCCTCGCGCACGGAGAGATCGAGTTCCGTATCGGCGAGCACCAGGGAGACCTCGATCTCCGGGTACATCTCGATGAATTCCGAAATACGCGAGGTCAGCCACACCGAGCCGAACGCCACCGTGGTGGTGATCTTCAGCGGCCCACTGGGGACTTCCTTGGTTTCGCTGATGTGGGCCTCGACCATGGCCAGCTTGGAAAACACCTCGTGGGCGGTGTTGTACAAAAGCTCGCCCTGCTCGGTCAGGCGCAAGCCGCGCGCATGGCGGTGAAACAGGGGAACTTTAAGGCTTTCTTCCAGCGCACTGATCTGGCGGCTGACGGCTGACTGGCTCAGGTTCAGGGAATCCCCGGCATGGGTCAGGCTGCCAGCTTCGGCGACCGCATGAAAAATGCGCAGCTTGTCCCAATCCATACCCCAAAGCCCCTAAACCCTGTTATGCCGCTGTATCTCAGCAGCCGTTATTGTGCCGCCCCTGCCCTATTCTGCCGCTTCAGATTGTGCTTCGTGATGCGCCAGAAAGCGCTCGGCTTCCAGCGCACTCATGCACCCCGTTCCGGCCGCCGTAACGGCCTGACGATAAATCTTGTCCTGCACGTCGCCGGCGGCGAACACGCCCGGAATATTGGTCTGCGTGGTACCCGGCACGGTGACGATGTAGTTCTCGCTATCTAACGTAATTTGATCCCTGAAAATATCCGTGTTGGGGGCGTGGCCGATGGCGATGAACACACCATCGACGGGCACTTCCGTGATCGCGCCGGTCTTCACATTGCGCAGCCGGGCGGCGGTGACACCGGGGGGCATGCCCGATGACATATCAGAACCGACAACCTCGTCGAGCACGGAATCCCAGACCATCTCGATCTTGTCATTCCTGAACAACCGTTCCTGCATGATCTTTTCCGCCCGCAACTCATCGCGGCGATGCACCAGCGTGACTTTTGAGGCGAAGTTGGTCAGATAAAGCGCTTCTTCCACCGCCGTGTTGCCGCCGCCGATCACACAGACCGGCTTTTCGCGGTAGAAGAACCCGTCACAGGTGGCGCACGCCGAGACGCCGAAGCCACGGAATTTCTCTTCTGTTTCCAGCCCCAGCCAGCGCGCCGTGGCACCGGTGGCGATGACCACCGTATCGCCGGTATAAACCGTGCCGCCATCGCCGACGGCCTCGAACGGACGCTTGGAGAAGTCGACGCTGACGATCAGGTCCTGCACCATATCGGTGCCCACCGAGGCCGCCTGGGCCTGCATCTGTTCCATCAACCACGGCCCCTGAATGGGCTCGGCAAAGCCGGGATAGTTTTCCACATCGGTGGTAATCGTCAACTGGCCACCGGGCTGCATGCCCATGACCAGACGCGGCCCCAGATTGGCCCGAGCCGCATAGATCGCCGCCGTGTATCCGGCGGCACCCGAGCCGATAATCAAAACCTTGCTGTGTAACCGCTCCGCCATGCCGATCTTTCCTTCATATCCCGTTTCAAGAGCCCCCGCCCGGGAGAAAACCCGGAAGACGCGAACAGGGGCTTAACATAAGACCCCGGCTGAATTGCCGCAAGGCAAGCCGGGCTTTTTCATTGTATCTTCACATCGACCGGGCGGCAGGGTTTCCGGGCGATAGGGACACCGCCCCCTGAGTCCTCTCAAAAAACCTTCTGGATTCAGGGACATCGGCGCTTGGAAACAGATATTTCATTTTGTAATATAATTGCGTAAAACAATGGTGATCGTGCCACAAGATTTCGCCTGAGGGACCAAGCCTTTTTATGCATCGCCACAAACTGGACCGAATCGACAAGGCCATCCTGCGCCATCTGCAGGACGACGGCCGCATGACCAACGTGGAACTGGCGCGCCGCGTCGATATATCCGCGCCGCCGTGCCTGCGCCGGGTCCGCACGCTGGAGGCCGAAGGCTACATCCACGGCTATCATGCCGACGTTGACGGCGCCAAGCTGGGTTTCACGGAAATGTTCTTTGCCCTGGTCGGCCTCAACTCTCAGGCGCAGACCGTGTTGCAGGCCTTCGAGCAATCGGTCAGCCAGTGGGACGAGGTCCGCGAATGCCACATGATCCGGGGCGGCGGCGATTTCCTGCTCAAGCTGGTGGCGCGTGACAAGGCACACCGCGACGAACTCACCATGCGCCTGACCGCTAGCGATGGCGTGGTCACGGTGACCACACTGGAAACCATCCGCACGGAAAAAGACGCGCCGGGGGTTCCGGTGGACGGAAATGAAGACGGGGCTTAACCCCAAGATAACCCCGGAGACCACGCGCCCCTTATCAACATGAAGACGGGTCATCAGGAAGCAATCAGACCAATGAACGATACAAACAATCACCTCACGTTCGAGACCGGCGAGATGCTGCTGAAGGAAGGGGAGGTAAGCATCTATGCCTATATGATCGTTTCCGGCAGCGTGAACATCGTCAAGGGCGCCTTGACCAACAATCCGCGAACCATTGCAACCGTCGGCAAGGGCGAGATCGTCGGCGAGATGTCCATGTTCAATGACTACCGGCACGTCGCCAGCGTCATCGCCGCCGAGAAGACGAGGGTCAGCGGCACTTCCCGCGACCAGTTCCAGGCCCGGCTGGATGCCATGGATCCCCTGATGCGGGGGATCATGAAGCTGCTGGTGCTGCGCGGCCGCACCATGGCCAACACCCTGGCGGGCGACGGGATGGGCGACGGGGCGGGCACCAATTGGGCGGGCTGGCGCAAGGACACCTGACACGGAAACCTGATCGGAACACCTGCGCAGGAACAGCCCCTGTCCGGGTTTCAAAAAACGACACCCGGCGGCATCCTCTAACCCGTCAGTTATTCTTCGCCCCGCGATTGATCCATACCCGGATGAGATGCTTCTCCCATTTCGACAGGCCTCTCTGTTCGATGTAGGGCATATGGATACCGAATTCGGAACGGCCCTCCATCAGCACCATGAGATTGCTGGTAAACGCATCACCGGGCGTGATCACCGGGCCAAATTTGGTGCCCTTCATGAGGCCTTCGTAAGTGCTCATATCAAGGCCGCTTTTCTGCAGCCCGATACCACCCGACAGATGGCATTCGTGGCAATACATTTCGAGGATCGGCGTGACCTTGTCCCTGAAGTCATCGGAATTCCGGGCCCCATCAATAATCCAGGCGCGGAGAATCCGGCGGTCTTGCTTTGTGGGTTCTTGCCGGTAACTACCGTGGGGCATGGATATTTCCTTGTTCGCACGGCCTTCGATCAGAACCATCAGGTTGCTGGAAAAGGCATCGCCCGGCACGATCACCGGGCCGAACCGGGTGCCTTTCATGAGGCCTTCGTGGGTACGCATGTCGAGGCCGCTCGCCTCGTAACCGGCACCGTCCGGGGCGTGACAGTCCAGACAGTAAGTCTTGAGGATCGGAAATATTTCCTCCTTGAAGCTGGCGTGATCGGCACGGGCATCCGAAGGCCACAATCCGGCAAGAAAAATCAGTGCCGCGAAAATTGTTCTTGATACGATTGGGCCTAAAAATGTGCGTATGCTCATCTTGTTTCTCCCAATTCAGTGACGCCATTTCGAGCCGATGGCAGATGCCACCGGACACCATCGCAGCGTCTGTGCGTCAGGCCGCTATGGGCTTTCTCCTGTCCATTTTGTCCCAAGATATCATTGAACCAAACGGCTCGTCAGATACCCGTTAAATATAGGCCCCTCTTCCCGACCTCGCAACTCAACGACATGTCCCCATGGGCAGACAGGGAGGGAAGCAGGGCCATGAGGATGAGGGCTGAACGGCGGTCAAACCGCCTGCCTCTAATCCCTTGATATTTAACAAAATGTAGACTTTTGTAGACTTTTGTTCACTTTGCGCACCGTTAACCTTTTCGTTTTCTTTGATTTCAACGGGTTAGGCGAATTATTTTCCATAATAATGTAGACTTTTGTAGACATTGGTAACGCCACACCCCTGATCCGGCCATTTCCACACACCACGCGGGAACGGTCGTTAATAAGCTTTATTCACCCTGTCAAAGAACGAAATAGGCTTATAGTCCTTTTTTAGGGTTTTGTCAAGTTATGTCTTATCGGGAGTCGGAGAAGGCAACCCGACGCACCCACACGCGACCGGCGATTTTCCGATTCAGTAGACAGGCTTCGGTTGCTCTACTAGCATCCATCCATGGTCCAGAAAAAAGCAACCCCCGCCTTCAAACCCACGAAACCCGAACAACGAGTCCTCGACGGCGTGGCACGGGGCGTGCCGATTGACTTCATGCCCGACGACCCCCAACCGGATGACGAAACCAACCCCGACAATAACCCCGCCCATGGCGAGACATGGGGTGAAGATCGAACCATCCGGGCGGAATTTCTGAACCGGCTGTTGCTGCAAAATCCCGACGGCTGGACCCTTCACCCGCACGGGATTAGACTTCTCGGTGCGCGGATCACCGGAGTGGTCAATCTGGCATTCGCCCAAATCCCGTCACCCCTTCTTTTTGTCGACTGCCGGTTTGATGCAGTTCCGAGCCTTGATGATGCCACCTTGCCCGTGCTGATGTTCAGGGGATGTCACCTGCCCGGTCTCAGCGCCCAGCGGACAACCATCAAAGGAAATGTTTTCCTTGATCAGGGCTTCACCGCCACCGGCGCAGTAGAATTCATGAGCGCGACCATCGGCGGAGAACTGACCTGCGAGGGTGGCACCTTCAATAACCCCGAGGGTGATGCCCTCACTGCGCAGGGGGCGGCCATTAAAGGCGGCGTGTTTTTGAAAGGCGGCTTCACCGCCACCGGCGCGGTGGGTTTCAACGGCGCGACCATCGGCAGCCAACTGATCTGCGAGAACGGCACCTTCAATAACCCTGAGGGTAATGCCATCAATGCGCAGGGAGCATCTATCGAAGGAGGCGTGTTTCTGACTGACGGCTCCACCGCCACCGGCACAGTGAATTTCAACGGTGCGGCCATTGGCGGACAACTGTCCTGCGAGGATAGCACTCTCAATAACCCCGAGGACTTTGCCCTCACTGCGCAGGGGGCGATCATTAAAGGAGGCGTGTTTTTGAGAGGCTGCTTCATCGCCACCGGCATGGTGGATTTCATGGGCGCGACCATCAGCGGGCAACTGACCTGCAAGGATGGTACTTTCAATAATCCCGAGGGTGATGCCATCAATGCGCAGGGAGCGTCCATCGAAGGAGATGTGTTTCTGACTGACGGCTTCACTGCCACCGGCACGGTAGATTTCAACGGCTCGACCATCAGCGGGCAACTGTTCTGTAAGGATGGCACTTTCAATAACCCCGAGGGTGATGCCATCAATGCGCAGGGAGCGTCCATCGAAGGAGATGTGTTTCTGACTGACGGCTTCACTGCCACCGGCACGGTAGATTTCAACGGCTCGACCATCAGCGGGCAACTGTTCTG
>FLOH01001015.1_pt1 | contig 47368 bp, 73 predicted proteins | sample 756751 | NCBI WGS metagenome assembly FLOH01 (sample SAMEA4026879, study PRJEB14308) | marine metagenome | biome: coastal water; material: water | depth 74 m | reverse complement strand
ATGTGTTTGGGGAAGTGGCAGGACGGGGCGGGGGGTCGGATCGGCGGAATGACCGGCATGGGGCCCCCTTTAGGCTGTTTTGGGTACAACTGTTTTCAAATCTGATGATGCCCGAACGATTAACGCAGCACCGAACAATCCTAAACAAACCGCGTCACACCATAATCAGTATTCAATTGTGCGACAGGTGGCCACATGCGCCACCCGCAGCCGGATCGACTCGCAATCCTAACAGCGCCTCGGCTTGACGTAACCCAGCACCGGCCTCGCCTTACGCCCCCTCCCGATTCCACCTCGCCTTGACCGTAAACCCCGCTCCGAACCGGCCGCCCCGTATATAGTCGGCGGGATCAACAACGACCTGCCCCGGACCGTGACCCGGACTCGTCACTCAGGAGCTTGAGACCATGCACGATTGTGGAGACGTCCAGAACATGGCCCGGCAGATCATCTACGACCGGACCGAGGAAATGGAAACAAGGGCTAACGACTTCGCGTTCTGGCTGGTCGACGCAGAGCAGGGCGGCGGAATCAACGGCCGAGAAGCTGACCAACTCCGGCAGCGAATTATCTCGGCGCTCCAGGAACCTGAGCGCGACTGAGACCGACTGAGACCGAAACCAACACAGACGGACCGTCGGCCGAATCCGACGCAGGAGCACAGACCATGCCCACAACACCCACACGCTTCGCAATCACCGAACAGGATTGCCACGGCCGGACTCACTTTCGAGCTGTCCGGATTGCTGGGACCATCGAAGGATCCCATCAAATTGATTTTGACGCCCTGGCGGACGCAATGAACTCCCTGCACGCCCACGCACGGCGGGAACGACTTCTTCCGGCCACCGTGGATATCTATCGTGTGAGCTTCAACCCTCGCCCTGCCCGGCAGCTAATCCGGACCGTCGAGTGGTCGACCGAACCGGCGTGGGTTGATCCGACCTACGCTTGACAGTCGAAACCGGCTTCGGCCGGTCTATCGGGCATTGCCTCCCGGTACTGATGAGACAGGCACAACGGACCGTCGGCCGAATCCGACGCAGGAGCACAGACCATGATCAGCCGAGTTTACATGAGACCCGCTACCAGCAATTCCGCTCAGCAATGGTTCATCCCGCTTCGCAACGCGAAACCGTGCGACCCGATGCGATGCCGTTGCAACCGTGCGGGATGTTCGAACCGCTGGGACACGCTGACCTTTGCCGCCGGACATCGGCACCCCTGGGCCGTTCACTTCCCGGACGTCTCCACCGCTTCCGGCCTGATTCGCCTGGCGTAGTGTCTCCCGTCACCTCCCGCCAGTCTGCACTGGCGGGAGAGACCCGGACACACTTCAGACCGTTCCCCACTTGCAGGAGCTTGAGACCGTGACGCCTAACCAAGCCGCCCGCGCCGCTATTCGCACTCGCCGAGCGATTGAAGCCCGCGAGGACAAAATCACAAGCGCTGAGACACGGCCCGGAACCGGCCGCCTTCAGCGCCAACTGTCTGGCGAGATCCACCAACTCGAAGCGAGATCCGACGAACAACTAACAGCACTCCGCCAGCTACTATCACTGCCTCCCGCAAGCCCAGGCTTGAGCTGCGACGAAATCACTCGGTATTTTCCCGGCCTCAGTTATGCCGACTCTCTGGCAATCTCTGACGGGTCATGGTGCTGAAGCGACCGTTCATCCGCGACCTCACAGCCCTGGACTACGACCCGAACCAAATCTAACCCGACACGCGGGACTCTCCCGCAACCGCCCACAGCCGGGATCCGCTGTGACTTGGATACCATCGACCATGAAAACCAGAACCGCAAAACTCATCACATTCGGCGCAGGCGGCGACGCTGTCGAGCTTGGCCGACATTGCCGGATCACAGGCTACGGAAACCCGGACAACCCGCACGCCGCGACACCATCCGCTGACCTCATTATCCCGGACGGCTGCCCGGTTGTCGATAAACGCGCCGCCGTTGACACGCCCGAGGGTTTCGCCTGGGTATTTCGCGGCCCGCTGGTAGACGTGGATTTGCCGGACAATGCACCGATCGACCGCTGCCCGGAACCGTCCGGCATCATGGCTCGCGCTTTCGCGGAGTCTGGCAACCAGTACGGCCAGCTCCTCGCCTTGCAGGACGCCGCGCCAAAAGTCGCCGCCGGTCCGCTGGATTCTGTTTCCATCGCCGAATACGTCCGAGGCTGGCGGGAACACGGCGCACGGATCGGCCAGTATTTCGAAGGTGTTATCGTTTGGGATTGTGAGTGATTCCCGGCGAGGCCTCCCGCGAGACCGTGAGAGGCCGAGCCCGTAACCACTTCCCACCCACTGGAGACCGTGACCGATGAATCAAGCCGAACTACGCCGCGCAGGCTATGTGATTGTCCAACGTGCCGCCGTGGTCCGCTGCTATGACCAGGAACGCGCCGAGGCCGCTTATCGAGCCTATGCCGCCGCCGTCGCAGAGTGGGCCGGCGAGCTAACCGCCGCTCTGGTCCAGATTCTTGCCCTATCCACCATCGAAAATGCCTGAATTATGCCGATTTGCCCGACCTGCCACGCAGCACGCCCGATCCTGCCCGCTGGTGTCTGCACGACCTGCCACCGTGAGGGACTCGCGCCCGGAATACCCGGCGCGGCTCGCTCGCTGTTCGGACCGTCGCCCGGCTCGCTGTTTGACGTTGCCGAAGAGACCGCCAGCGAACGCAAGGCACTCAAGGCGGCGAGACGAGACGCCGCGCGACCGATCACCGAGACCGTGAGCCCGGCCGACGAACTGAAACCACCACCGCAAACGCCCAACCTGACCGGGCAAAAACGACTTTTCTAAGGGATTCAGCGAAATTGTCAGTCTGACAATTTCTCAAAACGACCCATACCAGCGACCCGAACCGGCCGCTACGTATTACACTGGCGGGATTACCCCGCGACCGTCTGCCGGCGGACACTTCCGGCAAGGAGCACTGAGACCATGACCGAACGCACAGAAACACCCGCCGAACAGCTCGCCCGGATTCGTCAGGGATTCTCGAAGAACGACGCCCTGGTGATTATGGCGTTCGCCGACGCCGGCATCGACCCGGACCAGATCGACCCGCGTGGCAACGTCCTCACTTTCAACGCCTGGAAGGCCGCTGGCCGATCCGTCGCCCGTGGCGCAACCGGGCTGGCCGTTCAGACGTGGATCCCCGGAACCGGTAAGAAAACCGACAAACCAGCCCCGACCGAGGACGGCAAGCCCGCCCGAGCTGGTGGAATGATTCCCAAGACCGTTCGGCTGTTCCACATTTCCCAGACCCTGCCCTTCGGCACCGCGAAGAACTCACTCAAGCCCGCCGCATGGTCAAACCCCGTCCTGGTCAAGCCGGAGGCCGGATACACCGCTGAGGACGGCCTACCCGTTGACGGCGCACCCGTGACCGTGACGGCATCCGAGCCCGAACCGGTCGAGGATATCGCGACACCACCCGCCGAGCCCGTATCAAATGACACAGGCGACGACTTCGGGAAGTTGGGCGACGACCGCCCGGCTACCTGCTCCTGCCCGATGATTGGAGTGATGACCAACGTAGATTGCCCGCTACACGGGGATCTAGTGACCGTCTGACCCTCTGACGAGCCGGGAACGGCGAAACGCTCGCAACCGTGCGGGCGTCAGGGTTTATCCGGGAACCACAGCCCGATCCTACTGTGGAGGCGACGGCCCGCCACCTAGCCGAGGAGTCAAGACCGTGACCGCCGACCAATTTGCCGCCCTGTGTATTTCGCACCTCATTGACCCGGGAATCGCTCTTGAGGATCCCGAAGTCGTCGCCGCTCTTAAGGCCCGCGACGATGCAGAGGTCGAAGAACTCATCCGCAATAATTTCTAGGCGACCGGTCCGCAACCACCCCGCCCGGTGCACATGCCTGGCGGGAGACTTCTGGACCGTTTCCCCTTCTCACCCTTGCAGGAGCTTACTATGTCCGCGTATGTCGTTTCCGATGAAGTCATCCAGCGAGCCCTGACCCTCTGGGCTTACCCCGAGCAGTACACCGCACGCCCCGCCCTGGAATACGTCCACAGTCTGGGCCGCGAGATGCTCGCCCTCAACAACAAGGCCGTTTACGACCGTTATTCACACCACACCAAATGCGCCGACATGCTGACGGAACCGGAAGAGATCAACGATTTCAAGTTCCGCCACAACATGGCGACCCGGCTTCAGGCATACCGCGCCCTCGACTGCCTGCTTTACCAGTGCTCCGAAGGCGACTGCCCTGAGACCGCCATTTACAAGACGATGGAGAAGATGCTCCACAACACCGCCGCCGAGCTGGTTTGCGGCTTGCCCGAGTATGAGGCCGCTTCCGGATACGCCATCTGAACCGTTCCACGATTACCCCGCCCAACTCTGGGCGGGAGCTTCCTGGACCGTTTCAACAGAAGGCCACACCATGACATCCACCGCCGAACGAATCGCCGAAATCACAGCCCGAGCCGCTGCCCGAGGTCTGACCGCGAAACCGATACGCACCTCACCCGTACGGTTCTCCGCGCCGACTCCGCGACCGGTCACCCCTGACCGCCGCACAGCCACTGAGAAGGCCGTCGACGCCAGCCTGACCCGACCGTTGCCCGTTAGCTGGCACGGCAAGCACAGGGACGCTCTCGACGCCTGCCGACGAATTGAGACTCGGACCGCCGCGCGACTGGTCGCCAAAGCACTTGGCGACGGCTGGCGGACCGTCATTGATGACGAAATGCGATGGTCCACGCTCCGACTCGCTCACCCGTCTGGCCTGCAACTCAACTTTTCCCTGTCCTGGAGTGATTCCCGGTACTCAATCTCCGCGATCGACTGCGTACGCCGTGACGATCTCGACTCAATCACCGTTGCCGCGAACCGTACGCCGCTCGCGATTGCTGGCGATATCCGGCGGCGAATCCTCGACCGTGGCGCGTTTGACGCTCACGCCGAACACGTCGCCAACCGGCAAGCGGACCGTGACAAACGCACGGCGGATCGGCTGTTGATGCTCCGAATGGCCAAGGCTGCTGGAGAATTCAAACTCGCAAGCCGCCCGAACCAGTGCGGCTACCCGTCAACGAACCGGATCGAACTCCCCGGAGGTATCCTCTCCGTTGAGGCCGACTACCTGGGCCGCATTGCCCTGAACCTGACCGCCCACGCTGGCAAGATCGGACTGATCGAAGAGATCATCCGCCTGGTCCGCAATTACCCTGAACAGGAGACCGTGACCGATGGATGACCAATTTCTGAACGTCCTGGTGAACTACTACCGCCACCTGATCGACCCGTACGACGGTCGCGCCGTCACCTTTGCCACCGGCCTGGCCGATTGCATCAAAGACCACGGCTTCACCATCGTGCGAACCGCTGACCTTGACCTGGCCGAACGCAAGTCCGCGCACGGCTGTACCGACGCCCTTTGTGGAGACTGTGACCAATGACGCCACGACAAAACAAGATCCTCGCAACGATGCAATCGCAGTGGATGCGAGAGTATGAGCGACTGCGGGACGTGGTGCTGCCCGGCACGGATCTCGCGGCGGGACCGCTCGAAATGTCCTTTACAGACTTAGGAGCGTACGGGTGCTTTCGTGGCGCAGATGGCGTCGTGATCCTGGCGGCCGAGTTTATGGAAATCGACAAAAAGGCGCGAGGCCAACTACGAAAGCGACGTGTATCAATTGGACCGAGAGGAAAGATTGCCGAGACCGTGCAAGATTGGTAATGCCCGCAACCGTCGCCCTTCTGTAACGCTATCACGATACCACGCCGGAACCGCTGCCGGCTTGCTCAGCGGAGGGAGATTTGACCGTGAAATACACTCTCCAAATTGATCCTGCACTCTTCAGGCGTCAGAAGCTCGCACTCATCCAGGCGATTGGCGACAGCCCGCACCCCCTTCGGACATCGCTATTGAGGGGAGTTGAGCAAATTCTCGACACCATTACCGACCAACTCGCCGACACTGGAGAGGCTCGCCACCTCCTCAGACAGGAAGCAGGTGACGCATGACCGAACTACCCACCTACCACCGACACACGCTCGCCGAGGCCGAACACTGCGCCGCTCGCGCTGAATTCGCCACCGACTCTAGTTACTCCGTCGAACGTGTCGGACCGTCGCTGTACCGGATCGCACCCGGTCGGCTGATCGCTGCCGTTTCTCATGTGCTCAATGAGTACCCACCACTCCGAAAGGGGGACCGATGATTTACCGAGGATTTCTGATCGTTTTTAATCCGCCACCGATCCCCATGCGGGGCTTCGACTACGAATTCAGCCACGTCGACTTCGACGGTCCGGACGACCACCGCTGCGGGGTCGCTGGCTCGATCTACGAAGCGCAGGCGTTCATTGACGAGATCATCGCAGAACTGGAGGTGCCCGAGTGACCGCCCACAAGATCCAGACCAGAGAACTGGTCCCAATCGGAACTTCGCATGACCGCCTCACCGTAATCGGAAAACAATGGAAACAGGGCCGCCACTGGCGGATGGTCTGCGAGTGTGAGTGTGGCAACCTGACCGTCGTCTACCGTTCAGCGTTTTCCCGTCCGATAGCTTCCTGCGGATGTCGGCGGAATGCTCCACGACCCGCCGCAAGGACGACCCCGGACTATGTGTGTCCTACCTGCCAGAAGCCTTTCCGCCCCAGGCTACGCCGGTCCATTTACTGCTCAAAAAAATGTCATCACGGCAGCGGCAAATACACCCCAGGCGGCGCGACATATTCTCACACATGCGAGCAGTGCAAGACGACCTTCACAAATGGCCGCCGAAAGGGCCGATTCTGCTCGATTGACTGTGCCACTGCTGGATGTGTCCGACGCAAACGTCAGACGCTCGCTTGCAAACACTGCCAGAAAGAATTCAGTGCGATGGTCCGCCCTGACCGACCAGCCCCTCGATTTTGTTGCCGCGCCTGTTACAGCGTCGACCGCACCAAGCGCAGCACAAGCGACAAGCCGCAACCTGCTACTCGCCAGCGAACCTGCCAGGTCTGTAGCAACACGTTCGAATCTCGTTGGCAAAACGAGAAGTGGACTCGCTACTGCTCCCGCGAATGTCAATTCGAAGGCAGGAAAACCGGGTCAATGGTGCCGTGTATCATCTGCGGCAAGGAAACGTGGAAGCACAAAAGCGTGATGAGCAAATCCACAAACCAATACTGCTCAACCGAGTGCCGCGCACTCAAGCGAGAGGAACTGTGCGGGGAAGTCTGGAAAGGCGGGATCGTGCAGCACCTCACGAGTGACGGTCAAGATCATTACCTGATGGAAGCAACCGAGCGATATGAAAGCGAGACCCCTCGCCAAGGACGACGCTCGCGACTGAGATACATCGCAATCTACCGGCTGCTCGTCGGCGACTACATCGGTCGCGACCTGAAGCCGAGCGAACCAGTCTGGCACATCGACCGGAATCGACTCAACGACAACCTGGACAACCTCTACGTTTTCCCGTCGATATCGGCCATGCAGAAAGCCATACAAAACGACAACTGCCCGACAACCAGCAACCTCCCGCAGCTCAAAGCGGAGACGCAACTCCTCACTGGAGATCCCGAATGACCGCAAACCTGCTCCACCTTATCCCGTACCTCGTGATCGGCTGCCTGATTCTGCTGGCCGTCACCAATCGAAAGCACCGACCATGAAAACCTACACACTCGCACGAACCGGGTTACCGCCCCTGCAATTCGAAGGCGAACTGATGGCGAAAGCTGGCGACCGTCCGGACGTCGACCCGGCCTGGACGGTCCGCTGGCACACGTCTGCCGTCTACGCCACCGACAGCGGCCGGCTCGTGCTGCTGCTGCAATTCCACTCCGACCGTCACGACGAACTCAACCAGAGCACCGTCCTGATCGCCGACACGGTCCCGACACTGGCCCGGCTGATCGAAGACTACGACCCGGTCGAATACGTGGCGGACTTCCCGGCCCATCCGAAATGGGACAAACGCCGCGATGACCGGGCGAGACACATCGAAAATCAGTTTGACTCCATGATCTCCGACCTGATGAGCACCGCCGGCCTGACCGAAACCATCTAACTCAAAAATTGTCACTCTGACAATTTCAGTGAACGTCGGCCCACCGTCGCCACTTCATCCCAATGCGGCAGCATCTTCAGCCAGCCTCTGCGGCCGCTGAACTGCATTGCCACACAGCCCGCCGACCGTGCCCACTCCGCGATCTGATCTTCCACCGACGGCAACTGCTCCATCGTCCCGGCCACCAGCCAGATGGAGCAGATGTCGCCGGTGGACCGTTTCAACACCTGCGTCACGACAGCGCAGGCCTCGAAGCCGTGCCACTGTGCCAGATCCTTCTCAATCATCGCCCGCACCAATGGCACCGTATAGCCCTCCCCGCTCGCACGGATCGAATCCGCCAGGCGAGTGACATGACGGTTCCAGTACCTCATCAGTTCGAACTCCCCTTGTCTAAGGTTTCACGTCTGGCTGGCTGACCGCCGAACGATCACGAAACCACCAGACCATCACCATGCCGGCCAGACTTTCCAGTTTATCGGCTGCTTCTGGATTCACGAATGCTCCGGTCACGAACCCAGCAATCAGCCCGACCGTGACGACTGGCCGAACAATCGTCCGGACAAACGCGGCAAAGACTTCTGTTTTCCGCATCACTCTCTCCGTGTTTCCGTGGTATCGCGATACTGTCCTCGCCCCGTAAATCCGAGATATTGCCCCGCTCAACTGCTAAAATCCGAACAAGTGTTTGTTCTGAATCAAATACGAAATCGCCGGAGACGCATAGTTGCCGTTGATCTCTTTCCCTGCCTCTGAGTGATAAGCAGTCGGGTTCCGTACCTTCAACAACGCGTGCATTCTGTCGCGTACGCCGCTTTGTGATTTCCCGACATGCTTCGCTACGTCTCGGATTGGTACGCCACTGAGCACCATCTGTGTCCACTCGACGTGGACGGGGTTTTCAACTCTCTTGAATGTCGGCTCTGTGATCTCGCCCTCACCGGCAGTGCCACACATGGCGTCTGCGATTCGCTCCAGGGCGTTAGCAATCCGCAACAGAACAATGCCATCAACTTGAGCGGCGTTGGCCGCGTCTTTCGTGTCCATAAAACTCCCCTGTCGCCGCCAAGTTATGGCGGGCGTTAGATCAACGACCATTCCTTGTTCGCGACCGCATCATCCAGGATCAACTGATTCGCCACCGGATCGCTGAACCGTTTCTGTGCTGCTGCCATGAACGCGGCTCGCTGGAGAAACCCCATCGTCGAGCCGGACTCCTGCAAGCCCTTCCGCAGAATCCTCGCGGCTGCCAGCCGGTTGCTGAAGGAATTCTCAGCCAAAGCTTCCGCCACCTGAGTCGCATCCGACTTCGCCAGGCACCCCGTGAGTTGCTCCATCAGAATCGGCAACAGTGCCGCCAGGAGTGCCATCCACGCGAAGCCCTTGACTTCCGGATCGCTGCTCCCGTTCAAGTCTTCAGCCAGACCTTTTTCCAGTTGTTCCAGTGCGCTACTCATCCGGCTCACTCCCATGTAAAGAACAGAAAACGGGTTGGCTTCGTCGCTGCCACCCGCTGAATTTGTGTCCTGTAGAACCGATCCACCTGGACCGGATCCATGAAGCCAGTCGCCCGGCTGATCTCCCGGCCGCCATCCATCAATATCCATGTCGGAACCACGCTGATCTGGTATCGCGATACGTCATCCGCATCATAGTCGAGCACTCGAACGTGACTGTCCACCTCACTGCCGATCTTCCATCCGCTCTTGACCATCGCTGGAAACGTATCCCGCTTCGTCTGCTGGCACGGTCCGCACCAGGTTGCCCCCACGTACACGATGTATCGGGACCGTTCGACCGGCTTCTCAGCCGGCACAGGCGGCTCGTCCGGACGGTCAATCAGACCCCAGCCTTCCGCTGTCTGGACGTCACCAATCAGGCTCCGCTCGCCCGCTGCCACTGTGGATGCGAGCCAGAGCACGGTCAAATAAGTGCCCACTCGTGCCATCGATCGCTCCTGTCAGGAAACCCGTCGAACGAACTGTACGCCATCACCTCACCACCACGGAATGCCGGCTCGATATCGTCCGGTCTGACCCGCAGCATCCCACTCGGCCAGGTCTCACCCGTCTCGAAGTCTTTGATCGTGCCGTGTCCGTCGCCCCATTGATTATGGATCGCCACCCACGGTTTCGATCTATCATCTGATACGCCCCAGATGCCCATCTGATGAGCCCAGGAACCTCGTCGACGATGGAACCCGTCCGACCGTGCCTGCATCTCGAAACCAAGGTCTGAGGCGATTGTGCAGAGGAACCCGTTTGCCATCGCGTCAACCAACTGAGTCCAGCTCTTGATTTCCGCCACGGTCTGGATGCAATGGTCGTCCCCGGTATCGAGATACCGTCGCCAATTGCCCTTGTCGTCGCCCCACTTGTCTGCCAGGTCACCCGAATAGCTTGGCAAACCGTCCGTATCCGCCGGCAGCACGCCGTACTGCTTGATTGCCGCTGCCTGCCAGCTTCCGATCGACCCGGCACCACCCTTCAGCCGGTTCTTCCCGATCAACACCCGACCAGTCGCGTACACGTACGGGCTGAACGTCGGCTTGAACAGTTCCGCCTCACCGGCTGCGATCTCGATCAACTGCGTCAGGTTCATCAGGTCGGTCGCTGATTGCGTGACACAGTCACCGGTCTCCTGCCGGATGCACGGCAAATCCTGCCCGAGAATCCGCCGAGCCATTTCCCAGCCCCGGAACGTGATTCCTTCCGTGGCGTTCACTTGACCGGCAATAAAGAACGGTTCGAACCGATCCCCAATCAGATCCCAGGCCCGTCGCGCTTCTTCGATACCGCCCCAGCCGAAATTCTTGTCAGTCACTGGTCACCTCTTCGAAGTACGCGACCGTGTTCCGTAGGATGTCTGCCAGTTGCTCGCTCAAACCAAACCGTTCGACGTTGATGTCAATCGACTTGAGAATATCCCCGTCCGCGTGCCTCTCGGTTGCTGCTTTCCAGTCACAGAGCATCTCCAGCACATCGAGAAGGTCCATGTGCTTCACGCTGGCTGGTCGATGGATCAGGGCCGTTTCGAAGAACCCTGGATACCTTCCACTGTGACAATCATCGCACCATCGGAAGTCGCTATCCGGGTAGTCGATTTTCGGAACACTGCCTGGCCAGAATAATTTGCGACAGGTCGGGCATTCCCAGTGCTGGTAGAATTCCGGGTGATGGCTGTTGTGTGCGTAGTGATGATCAAGAGCCGGCTTCATCTCCTTGAGGCACGCCTTGTATTCATCGCTGCCGTACGTCAAATCTTTCAGCCGCTCCGTGCATTCCGTGAATACGGCAACTTCGGGAGGTTTCAGTTTGCTCTGGTCGTGCTCCTCGCCGCGAACCATCAGGGAAAGCTGGCAGATGTTGAGGAAATGCCGGACCCTGTGAATGTGTTCCCACGTTGCCGCGTTTGTGGCTTGTTCATCGCGTGTGAGCATTACTTCACCGCCTTCAGCCCGACGCCAATCTCACGCCACGCATCCGCGATGTCACGGTCGGTCTTCAACTGACCGCCCTGTGCGAGCCGCAGCAGCTCCTTACCCATCGCTTCACCCAGAACCGGCTTCCACTCGTCGATTCGTGCCTGTGAGCCTGCGACCGTCGCTGTCTGTGCCTTCGTCGCGGTCACGACCGCCGTTTGTCCTTTGAGCCCGCCAGCAGCCACCTGAGAACTGATCCCCAGGAACACATCAGCCATCCGGCCCGCATCACGCACGGCGTTCGGCACGGTCTTACTCGCCTGATAGATGGCCATACTCAATCCGAGTCGTGAATCCGGAAACGTCGGTTCCACGGGCTTCGGCGGATCCGGTCCGGGAGTCGGCCCCGGTCCCGGCGGCCTGTCTCCGCTGATCGTCACGGTATACAGCAGCAGGTCCACACCCAGCTCGTCCGAGACAGCGAGGATCACCGTGTACTGACCGGGGACAGACGCAACGATCGCCCGTTTCCCGCCCTCGATTGGAACAATCGTCTGCCGTCCGTCCGACAACTTCGGGATCACGTCCCATTTGAAATGCTCCCCCGTGGATGACCCAGCGTCCAGCAGGATCACATCCCCTGGTACGCCGCCCGTCGGACCGTCGATCACCGCTTCTGCTGCCGACATCAATGTCGGGACCAAAAGCACACACGCCAGTACGAATTCCCGCATCGTTCTCCCCTTGGGTACGTGGTATCGCGATACCGTCCTCACTCAATAATCCGAGATATTACCCCGCCCAACCGTGGATAATGTCCAGAATCCGGCATTATCCCCGGTTCGATCCGAGATAATTAATTCGTTCTTTTGCTATTCCAAACTCTCTGAAAACTCTGGCACCGCCCGGTCAATCACGCACTCATGTCGGCAGCGGTCCCCGTCCCGACGATTCCACAAATACACAGCCCGCTCCCGACTGTTTCCGAAGCCGTCAATTATCTCGCCGCCAATCATGCAGCCGGAACCGTTACACAGAATGCCGCCGCCGTGGCAGAAGTCGCCATCATGCTCGATCCACTTCACTTCCCCGCCGCAGAAGGGGCACGGCAAAAGAACAATCGCGTCAACCGGAGCACTCGTTGCAGCATCACCTGAACTCATAGTCGTCTCCTCGTGCCCGGTTACGCTGGTCGTTATGTGTCAGACTCAATCACTCGCTTCGTGTCACGCACACAACACGAATGGCAGACAGTTCTGCCGTCCTCCAATTGCCATCCATCCGGCGGGCCACGATCAATCCCAACTGGCCCACCACAATCAGCACACTTCACACCGCCGCGAAATCGGCCGAAGAAGCCGCAAACAAAAAGCCACATAACAATCACATGCAGCCGAGTTGGCGACCGGCCCCGAAGAACATGGAATATCAACCGCGCCAACCGGCTGATGTGTGGCGTTATACCTTCGCCGTTCGCCGCCGTTCCGCCTCTTCCATTTCATCCGCAGTGAGCCATCCTGCGGAATCAGGCACGACACCCATTGGCCTCCGTACTGCATCCGCTACGGCAATCCTCAGTGATTCGATCATCACTGCCGCGTCACGAAGACACATCGCAGGCACATGATCAGGGGCCGTGACTTGATCCGCCAACAGTCGCAACGCACTTGGCATGGCGTCCAGTTCCGCTCGCATGACAGGCATAACAAATCGCTCAACACGGAGCGGCGGTCGGAACCGCTCACTGAATAGGAAAGTCGCTAGCCGCCGCCCGGTTAGCTCAGGTCGTTCTTTTGCTTAACTGAATGGCTTCGTGCTGCGAATTACCCTGTGTCCACCGCCTGTCCCGTGCTGCAGTGTGCCAACCCCACCGCTTCCGAAGTCACGCTCATCTGCCTCGTCTTTCAGTTGTGCAGCCTTGTCGCGAGCCTCGGAGATCAACCGTCTGGCCGTCATTCTCCCGAGCATCTCCTGACGTTCGTCATCACCCAGCGAAGCGTGCGTCTTAGACCATCGCTGCGAGTGACGTCGCAGTTCGTCACGCAGCAAAGATTCAATCGTTGGGTCCGGAAACCGAACTATTCCCATCACAACCTCGCATTTGTTACGCCGTCCAAAGCTGGCGGCTGGTAGTCGTCCGTCAGTTCCACATCCACGCCAGCCAGGTGCGGCACATACACATCAATCGCGGTCTTCAGGCTCACCATCCGACCCTGAATCACCGCCACCGACCGCGCGTCGCGGTTCCGGAGGCAGTTCTTCCTCAGCCAACTCAACCACTCCGCCGAAGCCACCCGGAACGACACCCAACGGTCTGCCCCTTCACCGCCTTCGATCACAAACCCAAAATCATCCGGTAACCCCAACGACTTCGCAGCCGCAAACCAGCACAGACCGGGCGAGACGTACAATACCACATCATCCACGCTTGCTCTCAGTCCAACCTCAACCGGCAATCCATGATCCATCATCGCCCAGGTCCTTGAGTTCAGAAGACTTGCCATCACGCGCCCTCTTCAATTCCTCGGCCAGTGCCACGACAAGATCGCCCTGTGAGATCCGCTTGACCTCTGTAATGACCGCCAGCGCCGCCTGCTTCGCGGAATGCTCCGTCGTCGTCCGTACCCACCATGTCTGTTCGGCTGCTTCAGGGGCCGTCCTGACCGTCACCCGGTACAACGGTCGCCTGTCCGACCGACTCACAGCCTGCATCAGATCCCGAAACACTGCTGGACTCTCCATCGTTCTCTCCCTGTTTGTAAACACCTGTCTCAAAAATTGTCACTCTGACAATTTCTACCCTGTCCTGTGAAAATTGTCACTCTGACAATTTTCAACGGCCCTTCTTTGTGCGTCCCAGCACCCACGGGAACAGCACGCTGATCTTTGTCTGGGCATCACTTTTCGACGCGGTCCACGGGACACCGGCCTGCTCGGGCCACTTCCCGGTCTTCTGATGGAACGCCGATGCTGCGTTCCCATATCGCAGCCCGCTCCGCCCGAAGGAGAACAGCAGTCCAGACCACTGCCGCTTCAGATCGTCCGATTCCGTTCGTTCCCCCTTCTTCTTTGGCTTCTTCTTGACCGCAACCAGTTCCCCGTCTTCCGTCTCCGCCAACTGGCCCCGCAACAGCTTCGCGTACCCGCAATTCGGGCAGACCTTGTACCGGCCCGGAAGCAGCACATGACAGCTCGGACAACTCTTCTCCGGCTGGTCGCCCTTCTTCTCCTTCCGCTGCTGCTCCTGCAGGTCCGCCAGGTCCGCATCCGGATCAATCGACCAGATACGGTCCTCAGTTGGCCAACCCACAATATCCATGACCGCCCCCGAATGGTCGATCACAATCGCATCTTTCTTCCCAGGTGCCGCCCGCAAGACCCGCCCCAGCATCTGCAGGATCAACCGCAAACTCTTCGACGGTCTCGCCAGCACGCAACAACTCACGCACGGCAAATCCCACCCGCGAGTTAATGTCGCACAGTTGACGATGACCTTATTGTCGCCCCTCGCCGTCGCGTCAAAAATCACCTGCCGATCCGCCTGTGGCGTGTCGTCCACAATGTATTCCGCCCTGATTCCCGCCCCGTTGAACGCCTCGCACACAGCAGCCGTGTGAGCTTTGTTGATACAGAACACCACCGTAGGTCGATCCTGACCGTGCCGCTGCCAGTGCGTCACGATATCGCCCACCAGCCGCTTGTTATTCATTCGCTTCTCAAGCCACCTCAGATTCCAGTCGCCGCCGCTTAACTTCCCGCCCGTCAACGACGGTCGATACGGCGAGTACAGATTCCCGACCGGCACATCCACCAGCCGGCCGCTGTGAATCAACTCGGAGTACGAAGCCACATCCACCACCGCCTCGTACCACGGCAACGGCTGGCCCTGCGACGTGATTGGCGTTGCGGTCAGCCCGAGCGTCATCTCTGCCCGCTGCAGGATGTTCATCCAGTTCTCGCTCGTTGCGATGTCACACTCATCAACGATAAACAGCCTCGGCTCACGCCAGGAGATTGTCCCATACCGTGCTTCCAGCGTGTCCTTGCTGATAATCAACAAATCCGCGTCGGGATCCCACTCATACGGAGAGTCGCCCATCAGCACGCTGAAGTTCAGACCGGCCTCAGCCGCCTTCGCAGCCTTCTGGAAGATCAGCGACCGGCCCGTCGTAATGAACGCCACCCGCGTGCCGTTCTCGATGCACAACTGCTCGATCCCCAGCGAGACGATTGTCTTCCCGGCACCGGTTGGCGCAACACACAGCACTCGCGTGTGTCCCTTCCGAAACTCAGCTCGCAGTTTCTCAACCGCTCGCTCCTGGAAGGCGTCAAGGATGAAATCGCCGACCTGAATCATCTGCCGCCCCTTCTGAGCCACCCTCGCTGCCCGCAACGCCCACAGCCCTGCATCTCGCAATCCGGGCACTCGTCTTCAGGACGCCACGCTATCAACGCCCCGTGAATCGTCTCCGTCGCCTCATTGAACACCTTCATCGGAAACCCACCGACTTTCGGTTGACCTTTCGGGTGGATCAGCCGTGACAGCTCGATCAAATGCTCCCGCACCTGCGGCATCAGCGTCTTCTGCAGGGTCGCGAACTTCTTGTTCGTCTGGCGGAACCGAGCCATCTCCGGCGACTCTTTCGCCCCAATCGTAACATCACCGACGCCGCAATCGTCCCACGCCCGGCCCGCCGTCAGGTTCGCGCACGCCGCCCGCATCTCTGCTTCGCACAGCGTTGCCAGGTGAATCGTCTCACTCACATTGATCCCGACCGTGCCGGCACGAATGCGATGCGACAGCGGTAAGTCAATCTCGCCGATCCGCTCGACCGCTTCCGCGTATTCTTTGTCGCGCCGCACCGTTGATGGGCTGACCTCATGCGCCGTGGCAATATCAGCAATGATCTCAGACACCTTCCTGGGCACGCCCACCGACTGGTTTCGCAGAGCCACCTCCTCGACCAGCGCCTTACCACGCTGATACCGCTGCTCCTCGACCGAATAATTCCGCCCACCATTCTGCAGGATTCGCATCCAGAACACAGCCTGCTGACGGGACTTCAGTTCCGTCATCACCTCTACCTTGGGAGCCGGCACGCCCAGATGTGAACCACGGGAATACCAATACTGCAACCGATGATATCCGTCGATCACCGGATACTGACCGTTGTCCTCGATCACCAGAATCGGGTTCACAATCCGATTCACTTCCTCGATCGCCTTGACCAGGTCCTCATTCTCCGCCTCGAAGTGGGGCCGATGAACTCCCGCGAATTCCTCATCCATCACGATGTCGTCGATCGTAATCACGCTATGGCTCGTCATCGCCGTACCACTCCATTCCCTTGTGAACATCTTGCTCCAGGCTAACCAGCCAACCTGGAAACGGTCCCGTCTGCGACTTCTTCAACTTATCCACCCACAGATCGATCATCCGGATCGCCTGCAGACCGTCTTCCATCTCGTTGCCTGCCGGACGCGATCCCTGACGGTGCGACTCACGCGGTATCACGCGATGCTCACGGCCATCCGGGATCCAGTCGTCAAGCGGTGCCATGTCACTCGACATTCTCCAGCTCCCTCTTTCGACGCGCGATCATCAAGTCAATCTCCGACCGTAATCCCGGAGCCTTCGCCGCCGCCGCTTTTCGGAACTTGTCCAACTCTTCAATCGTCGTGGCTGCGTCAATCTTCTCGTGAGCGACCTCTGCCGTCAGGTCCGCTACCGCCGCACGCTGATGCGCCGTCGCATCTGGATCGTCGCCCGTCTCGATCAGGAAAAACTGCCTCAGTGCATACTTCAGGGCGCTCGTCATCAGTTTCGCCGCCGCCTTATCTCCACTGTCTGCGGCTTCCGCCAGGACAGCCACGTATTGCTGGTCGTCCCCGTGTCGGAATACATACCCGACCGTCGCTCGCACATTGACCATCCGCGTCCCGCTGGCTGTCGCATACTCCGTCTCCGACACAACCTCAACGCTCTCGGGACAGACCGTCACGCGGTGCCGTCGCATCGCTGGATGCAGCTTCGCAATCAGGTCCGCCTCGCCGGCATACGTGTACCGGAGACCGGGACTCGTCCCCTTCTTGATATACGGCACGTCCGCCATGATCGCCAGCTGTGCGTCCTGGAGCGTCTTGTGTTCTGGGTATACCACGCCGTCTGTCATCCGTCTGACCTCGAAAAGTAATCGAAACTCAATGGGTTATCCTCGCCCCAGCCCTCGTTGTGCCACGCAAAAGGCACGCCCTGACCGTCAACCAGGTCTTCGAACTCACCTGTAAGCCGAGCATGTGACGCTATCGCGTGCAGCGTGCTGATGTTCTTGTCGTGCCACCGGGTCAGGTCAGCCGGAACACCATGCCAAAGATTCGCCTCGCAATGGGAACCGGTCTTGAGCATTTCCTCACTCGTGACCGTGATGAACCGGAATTCCGGCTTTCCGGTCACGTACAGGTAATGAGCCAACTGATACCCGTAGCCCAGCTTCTCGACATCTCTCAGCCACTCGTACGGATTTCTCGCCTTCGTGGTCTTGAAGTCTACGACCGTGTCGCCCACCAGCAGGTCAACAAGGGCCTTCACTGCCAGTCCGGTCAATGGGCACTCCCAGACGCAAGCCATCTCAACATTGCTGGAAGTCTTCTTTCCCACGAACTCAAGGCAGTCCTTGTTGTCGTAGACCGATGCGATCTGCAGGTCGATGATCTCGTACTGCTCGACCGTCAGCACCTCGCAGCCATCCGCATTCGCGTCCCCCGTAAACAGGTCCACGTACATCCGGTGCGACGGCAGTTTCATATTCAGCGTCTCGCCCAGTTCAGGCTGCTTCGCCTTGCTCGTCTCCGAGAACGTCGCCACCACCCGTTCAACCAGCAATGGAGATTCAATCACCGAAGGCAGGATCACATAACCGTTCTCCCACGTCGCCGGATCCTCCATCGCCTGATGAAAGGCCGTCCCCATCCGCTTAGCGGTCGTCTCTTCCGAGACCTTCGTTTTCGCAACGTACGCGGCATGGTACTCCAACGGTCCCGCCTTCTCGTACGTCTTGAGCCCTCCACTGCTGACCGCTGGCAGGTCGTGGTACTCGGTTGCCGAAATATCCAGCCATAATCGCTCTGTCACGGTGTCACCTCCCTGTCCAGTGAATGCAGCCGCAACGGCTCAACCCCGCGATGCAGCTCAACCCCGTCTGCCTGACTCACGTCATGCACGTGCTCGTGCAACGCCGCTTCCCAGGTGTCGCTTTCCCCGTCGTACCAGACCAGCCACGCCTGACCGTCGTACAAGCAGTCGAACCACCATTGCGTGTCGCTGAAGGAACCGGGCTCTAGTTGGACCGTGCCCCACTCCTCGCAGTCCAGAATGACGACGGAGTCCTCGGCAGCTCTCCGTTGCTGCCGGGAATACCGTACCTGGCTCCATCCATCGCAAGCTGCGCGTACCATCCGTTCCGCAGCATCAGCCGTGATAATCCCTGACATCACTGCCCTTCCCCCTTCCGTGCAAGCCGCTCGCCCTCCGGGACGCGCTCCTCACGAACCACCACAAAATCAAGCGGACCCTCAAATGCCAGTCGCACCTGACCGCGACCCATCCTTGTGACCGTAATCCACATCTCACCGGTCGGTGTCTTAATCCGCACCCGCTCATTGACCGTTCTTGTCAACACTAAGCCTGCCATCGTTCACCTCCATGTGTGAGGACTAATTAACCGCCAGACAGCTTGAACACTATCGATCGCACCTCACTCAAACGGACTGCCAGCGCTTCCGCCGCTGCCGCCCAGGCTTGTTCCGACGTTGAATGACTGTGCGACAACTCTAACCCCGTGTTCTGGCAGAACACTCGCCAAGTGTCGTCACGGCCCTGATCGCAATCCAATTTTATCGTCCTGGGAAACATACGCCCGCCTTTCCGTTCCTTGTCACCGGTCCCCTGACAGTCATCGCACTCCAGCGTGCATTCGTATTCGTAGGACCGTTGCCACTTCGAGCCACGGTCCAGGTAGCCCTTGTCAACGACCGTGACCCGGCCTGTTCCATTGCATGTTTCGCATTCTGCCATCAACGCCCCCGTGGTATCGCGATACCGTCCTCAGTATCGAAACTCGATCGAATCCGGAATCGGTTCCTGCCAGGCTCGACCGAAGCCAATCACCACCTCCGTCGAACACGCCGGGCACCTGAACCGGTCTCCCCGCCAGTACGTCGCTGGGAACGGTTCTATGGCCCGGTCATTGACCGCCTGATCGTTCTTCTCGCATCGCATCTCGACCGCGCACGGTACACAAATCGGTCTTGGCATCTCTGTTCTCCCTGAAATTCAAAACCCGCCCCGGCAACCATGCCGGCTCGGCCGCTTGATCCCTGCGACGGCGGGTCCGCAACCACGCGACCGTTTTAATCACCCTTGATCGCTTCCAGCACGGTCTCAAAACTGTTCCTGTGCCCGTCGATTCGGTCCGCGTACCACTGCCGCCAGTCTGCCGGCTCGACGCCTTCCAGTTCTTCACGTCGGTCGCCAGCGATTATCAGACAGTCCCGGTCCTTCCACGTCGGATTCGGCACGTCCGCAACAATGCTCAGAGCGGTCTCCCACTCCATCCAGCCGAAGCCAGTCATGCGATACGACACGCTGATCCAGTGGCGGGAATCGAACGTCCGAACCCAGCGCTCCTCGCCATACCCCACGGCTCGCTCGTAGTCCGACGTCACGTCTACATACTCGCTCATGACTGCTCTCCCTGCCTCGCCTGTGGTATCCGGATCTTGCCCCACACCAGTTCCTCGACCGCGTTCGCTTCCACTGTATTCTGGACCCGAATGCACGCTTCCAGTGCAACCTCCACGTCCGCCACCAGCCGAGCCTCGCCCGGCAAATGCGGCCGGTGATCCATCTCCCACACAATCGCCTCAAATAAGTCTCGCAGGCCGCTGACCGTCACTCGGATCGTTTCGTAGGTACTCTGGTCACAGAGCCCGGATCGACCGTCTGGTGTTTCAGTTTCCATGTCAGTTCCGTATCAATTGATACAACCGCAACCATCGCATCCGACCGATCCACCGTCACCGCTGCCACACACGCTCCGTCACTGTCCAACAGACAAATCGTCGTGCCCTCAGCGATTGACAGTTTCATTTCTTCGACTCCCGGCGGTCTGTGTTTGCCTGGATGAACGCTTCCACTTCAGCACGGTCGAAGTACAACCGACCGAACATCTTCGTATTTGGGATGTGCTGCTGCATCACCCACTGTCGGACCGTGGACTCAGCCACGCCGCACAAAGCAGCCGTCTGTCGCACATTCATTTGTCGTTCGTCACTCATCCCGCGAACCTTAATCACTGCGTTTGAATCGTCAAGGCCGTTTTCTGTGTTTTTCCAGTTTTCTCTGTTTAGTATCGTGATATCACTCCAGACGCTCCCGGATCGCCCGTAACTGCTGGATTACGGTCTCCAGGCACGCCTGCTCGTAACCTTCGTCAAACGAGTTCCCGAGACTGGCAATGCACTTTGTCGCCTCAGTCAGCACGCTGATCGCCTGACCGCACCGGCTCACGATCTTCTGGCGAGCACGTAACTTCACCTCGCGATGTGTGGTGTCTTCGCTCATGACTGTGACCTTTCTACCAGTGCGTCCGCCACTCGATAGGCCGCCTCGGCTGCTAATTTCGCCTGCCGCTGGCTAACCATGCCCCGCAGGGGGTCGAACTCCGTCTCCAGGCGAACAAACCGCTGAATGATCGCAATAACTGCATGACCGGCGTACCAGTCCCTCAGCGTCATCCCCGGCCCACTATTGAAGTCATGATTGAGAACCCCGTCTTCATCGGTCCACGACGAACCCTTCGTCGCTTGCCCTGGAAACGCCGGTCCGCCGTCGTTAATCGTCTCACTCATTCCGCTCTCCCTTGAAAAGAATCCCCCTGACGGTCTCACGCTGTATCAAATGATACCCGCAGACCGTCAATCTCAGCCTGCGGAAACCCCAGCCCCCGCAGATCGTCCCACGCCAGCCGCTCAGCCTCCGTACGGTCGAATCCGCCGTCGTACTCACGGATCGCCGCTCGCTCCTCGTAGACCGTCTGGATGTCACTCATGACCGTTCTCCCTGGTATCGTGAGATACGCCCGACCGTCAGAACGGGCAGTCAGCCTGTTCCGGAATCGCCTCGACTTTTGCTATCGATCGCACATTACAACTACGGATGCGCGGTCTGAACAGCGCACCCAAGGGAGGTCATTGTGGACGAGTTCAGGACGCACCGACCCCGAGGTGGGGCCGGGAAGGTCATTGCGGACTGAGACAAGGCATGACCGAACCACACTGGTTTTGATATCGGAGTAGTGTGGCCTTTCACCCGCACTCCGCATCCCGGTATCAAATGATACTTCCACCAGCCCGGACGTCGAACACCGACTGGTCGAGATGACTCACTCACTCGCTGTGTGCGTCCATCGGCTTCTTACGCCTCGCACCGGCACAGCCCGGTTTGCCCACCTGGGAGCCTTTTACCTTCATCCGAGTCGTCCGGGCTTCTACCGGATCGCGTCCTGATTACCGCGACTCATTGTGTGGGCGCACAAAAAAAAGAACGCCCAGTCGGCGGCTGTGAGCGAGCAACCGAAGTTACTCCCGCCGACTAGACGTTCTCTTGTGTGAGGCTCACAGAACTCACAACGATCGAATTCTGGCTGACCGAGGCTGGTTGGTCAAGCCTGATTACAGTCTGATTCCATGATTCGCCGCCCGATCCACTCTGCGACCTGCGGGACTACGGCGTTTCCGAGTCCTCTAAGTCTGTCCACCCGAGCGGGAACCCCATTAGCCACTCGACCCACTGCGGGTTCAACGAGCCAGTTGGAATCCATCGCCCATTTTTCTTCGCCACCTTCCGTGTGTTGCTCCCGCCGTCCAGTCCCTTGCGGCCCGCACACGGCGTAGGCCACAACGAAGACCCGGTCCCTGATATGCGGGGCACCAACGGCGGCAGCCGGTATGCAATGCCACTCCGCATCAAACCCGAGCGAGGCCAGCGTCCCGAGAACGTCATCCAGCCCCCGAGTAAGGAGAGCTGCGACGTTCTCCAGCAACACGTATCGGGGTTCCATTTCGCGAACCACTCGGATGAGTTCGTAAAACAATCCGGACCGCTCCCCGCTGAGTCCTGCCCCTTGTCCCGCATAGCTGATATCCTGGCAGGGGAAGCCCCCGCAGATAAGGTCGACCCGCTCCGCTCCCGGTTGCGGCCAGGTCCGAATGTCGTCGTGTCGTCTCACGTCCGGCCAGTGCTTGGCGAGCACCCGCTGAGCGTAGTCGTCAATCTCGACCTGCCAGCGGCATTCCATGCCCGCCCGTTCCAGCCCTAAATCGAGACCGCCGATCCCAGCGAATAGTGAACCGAATGTGATAGCCATGATGATTCCGAGGCTGGTTGGTCAAGCCTGATATCGCGATATCATCTGCGAATGGTGTTTGCGACCGTCGCCAGCTCATGTGGCGTGACGAACTTATTGACGATGAACTCCGGCGTCTTGCCCCGCTTGTCAACGCTGCCGTACAGGCAGCACGTCGGATGACTCAGATCTGTTTTCGATTTCTTGTAATCCTCGGGCCAGATAATGCACCTGGTCACGCCACCGGTATTCCGGACGCAAAAGGTGGCGTATTCCGTACACCCGTTGCGGCTGGGCTTTTTCGTATGCCTGACCTCGATCTGCTCGATTGAGCCGGCCAGATAGATCGGGTCACCGTCACGCCAGATGTCGAGTGGTGATGCACTCATTCAGATGCTCCTTCCTCGGCGTCATCAAGCGACCACGATTCCGCCATAATGTCCCGCACGAGTCTGGCGGCCTGGTCTCTCACTGCCGCTCGGTGGGCATCCCGTTCCGCCAGCAGGTCTCGCACAACCCGGAAGTCGTGGCAGGACTCGCACAGGTGCCCAACGTCCGGATCGCACGAGCATTTACGGTCATGCCAGCGTTCCAGCATCTCCTCTGGCGTTTGCAGGTTACTCGGGTTCATTGGGTTCCTCCGTGGATTCAAGGGCCTCGATGGCCCGGAGACACGTCGTCTTGTAAATCGCATCCATCTGGCCCCAGACGTCCTCATAGACGTCCTCATCCCGCAGGACGACCGCTCGGACACCCCGAGTCGCAAGGTCCAGCAGACGCTCCTCAGTGGCGGCGTCTTCTGGCCGCTCACCGATCGTTACGGCCATTCTGTTGATGGCCGTTATGACGCCTGTGTTCCGTGCTGACAGCCGGACCTGTTCCAGCATGGTCTCCAGCCGCAGTAGCCACAGTTCATCCATCATGCTTCTCTCCCGTGGTACTGCATATCGGCTGATTCAGGACCGTGCCGGAATCTCACCCGATAAACCCGCTTCTCGAAGTCCGGTTGCGGAAAGCCATCGTAGCCCCGTTCCACACGGTACGGGTCGTGCCCCTTCAGTGCCTGACCGTAAATCCACAGGACTCGGACCAGATCGTCCAGCGGATCAAGGGTGACGTTTTTCATGTTTCTCTGCCGTGGTATCAAGCCGGACTAACGGTCAGTCCCGTACTTCGTCTCGTGGGTATCTTCCTTTTGATCCTGCGTCCGACCGCCCATCTTCAACCGTCCGCCGGTCCCGGACCGTTTGGCAGCCTTTCGCTCGAAGCACTCCCGGCAGAGACCGTGCTTCAGGGGGACGCCGGTAATCGATGTCCGGTAATCAATCAGCCGGGATTGACAGTCCCAGCACAGTTTTTTGTTCCTCGCCATCTGAGTTTCTCCCTTGGTATCGCGATATCACGGTCAAGAACCCAGCCACTCAGCCTCGTGACCATTCAATTTATAGAGTTTATCGAGCGGGTAGACCGCGCTCGGTCCTACTCCCCTCTCCATCAACAGCAGGCTCCTGCCTGTCACCAGTAGCTCGCGGTATGTCGTACTGAGTCCAATCACTCGCCGGATGCTGGCCCAGACCGTATCCAGTGGAATCACACGGTCCAGCCACTCCTCACGGACCGGCTCTTGAACCACCCGGAACGTCAACTCGATTCCGGCCGCAGTCGCAAGGTCAGTCAGGTCACGGAATCGCGTATTCGGTTCTTGCAGGGCCTCGCCCAGAGCCACCAGGGCCTTGCCGTACTCGTTGAAGTCGTCCAGTCCACTCATTTCAGTTCTCCCAGTGGTATTCACTTATCCGCCTCACTGACTAACTCTCTCATGTTTATGGGGATGCCAATCATGTCGATCAACTCCCGAGCGGCTTTCGCGTCGTCGGGTGCCAGCAATTCTTCCAGGATCGCCCATGCCAGAACGCCAACCACCATTGCCGCCGGCGTAATCGCAGACGCCCCACGGTTCGCCTCGCAAATGGCTATGACGAGATTGTCGTCCGTGCGGAAGGCCCCCTTGTTTTCATCCTGATCTACGATTTCGACTCGATACATCCTGATATCCTCCCAATGTCACGGTCCTGAATTCAGCAGCGAGGGACTCGAACCCTCGCAGGACTTACGGCGCTCGGAAGCCCCTGCCCTCCCAGTCTGCTGACCCATCACGCCAGGTCGCTCGCTCCGTCCGGCTGGCCTCGTCGGGTTAATCCCCGTCGCCGCCCAACTTCCACGCCCTCGCTGATGATGAATGGGGGCGGCAGGATTCGAACCTGCTATGCAATCGGCATCCGTGGGGAAAGGTACAAACCCCACAAATGCCGCTGCGTTTCCCACACGCCGCACCCCCAAAGCCCCGGAAACAATCCGGGGCAGCCAGACCGGCACTCGCTAAAGAACGGCCTGGCTTGTTTCTGTGTTTACCTAGTTTGCCACGCTTGCCACCATGAAATTGTCACTCTGACAATTTTCACCGTCAGAAGGGAATGTCTTCGTCCGGGACCGCCTGGACCGACTCGGGTGCATCGTTAAACGAGTTGCGTTTCAGCACACGGTGCCGGATCGCGCGAGCACTCAGGAAGTACTTCACCTCACTGTGCTCGTCCTTCTGCCACTTCCGACCGCCCAGCTCGTACTCGATCTTCACCTCGTCACCCGGTCCCAGATCACTGACCGCGTCACACGCTTCGCCGGTGAACTCGATCGGGATGTAGTTGGTGAATCGACCGGCATCCTGTTCGAGCACGACGTCCCGCTTTCGGAAACCCTTTTGACCGAACTCCTGTGTCGGCGTCACAACGTGGACAATTCCTTCAATGACTGGCATCTGTTTCTCCCTTGTTTTCTGGAACGGTGCCAAGAATCTCGTCGGCTGCAGTCAGCAGAACCGACCGTGCCCACGCCCCGAGCGGCAGATGCCCTGCTGTGGCCGCATCCGTCAGACGGTCAATCGCCCTTGGCTCAAAGTAGATTTGCAGCTTCTCGGTCAGTTTGGCCATGCCTGAATCCTTATATTTCAGAAGTGTTTGCGAATCGTAAGGACATCATATTGAATCAGCAAGCGGATTGTTCTAATCTTCCTGAGATTCACAACTTCCCCGTTTGATATCCGGATACGATGCCATGCCACATGAGACCAGCGACTTCTCCAGTGAACCGTACGAGACGCCGACCGCCAAACGCCGCCAGACGGTCTCACTGTCCGTAGAACTCGCCTGTGGCATCCTGGGTGACGCCTTATGCCAACTCGACGCAGACAAGGCTCAGATCGTCAATCTGGTGCTCGGGACACCAGACCCGAACGGGGTGATCCATACCTGTGAGGTGATCGTTATCAACAAGGCGATCACGTTGGGGAACGGATGAAGCGACCGTCAGCCTACGCTCGCCAGCAACGGGGATTGACCAGCAACCGAACGGCTGGCAAACTGTCACGAGAGACGACCACCTCCCAAACTCACTCGAACCCTGGGTTCCACAACAGGCTTGGTCGTCTCTCGTGGGGCTCAGGGTTCGGTCTTTGGAGGCAGGAGTAATGGCTCAGGAAAGCATTCGGACGCACGGGATGACGGGCACACCGCTCTTCTGGTGCTGGGCGAAGTTACGGCAACGATGTAATAATCCTAACGACTCGTCGTACCCCCAATACGGTGCCCGTGGAATTGTCGTCTGTGATGGATTTGATAAGTCATTTCCATTCTTTGCGATCCGGATGGGATCAAAACCATCGCCAGATCACTCCATTGACCGAATTGATAACGACGCAGGATACACCTGCGGTTCTTGCCGGCAGTGTGCGACGAAAGGGTGGGCTGCCAATTGTCGATGGGCAACTCGATCAGAACAGGCAGCGAATCGCCGGGTATCAGTGATGCATACACGAGATGGCGTGACCCTGTGCTTAAAGGATTGGTGCAGCACTGCAATATGCTCAACCTCATATAGTGCCGTGCGGAGCCGGATTAAGAAGGGCTGGGGCATTGATGACGCAATCACGATGCCAGTTGGTGCAAATCGGCCCAATCACATAATGATGACTTTAGGCGACCGTACGATGAACCTGAGTGCGTGGTCGCGGACGAATGAGTGCGTTGTCTCGGGCGATTGTCTGGGCAAGCGAGTCAGGACTGGCTGGGATTTCGCTAAGGCATTAACGACTCCATCAAGATTACAGAAGAAGAGGATGCCGGATGCCAGCCAGTAAGGAGATTAAGGCCCAGCGGAAAGCGTATTTACAGTCCCACCCGACATGCGAGCTGTTCGAGGCCTGCGGAAGAGATTTCAACGCGATCGTCTGGGCTGGCATGGAATGGACACACCGGACTCGGCGACTCCCTATACGAAGTACGGAGGTGCACCACATCCTTGGGAGGGGCGGTCCAGGTGATGCGGCGGAGGCACCGTGTAACTGGCTGGCAGTCAGCAGGCCATACCACCTTTGGGCAACCGAATACTCAACAGAAGGCAGGATCGTAGCTCTGTGGTTTAAGTGGCTGCACAAGGACAAGGAACCGGAGGGGTGGGATCTGGACCGGATGCAAGCCGTTCACGGTCAGATCGTACTCGGCTGGCTGGAGAATCAACTGACGAAGGAGCTTCCGGTCTGGGTGCGAACACGGGCAGAAGAAGTGTTGGCATAACAATCTAATTATCTCGGATCGAACCGGGATAATGCCGGATTCGGGACATTATCCACGGTTCACCGGAACATTATCTCGGATTGGTGGCAGGGATGGTCAACAGTAGAGCCAAGGGCTGTCGAGGCGAGTTGGAATGGTCCGCGTTCCTGCGCGAGCACCTCTCCTGCCCTGACGCCCGTCGCGGTCAGCAGTTCTCGGGCTCTCCTGACTCACCCGATGTCGTGGGCGGCATCCCTGGACTCCACCCCGAAGTCAAGCGTACGGAGCGTCTCAACCTGCAGACAGCGATGGAACAGGCGGTCCAGGACTGTGGTGACGATATCCCGTACGTCGCAAGCCGGAGGAGCCGAAAACCGTGGCTTGTGACCGTCCGGGCTGATGACCTGGAAGCGTTCTGCCGAGCGGTCGTGGAACACCTCGACGGCGACAAGCTCGGCCCGCTTATCCGCCAGGTCAGTGCAGCCGCCCAACTGGCCGGCTACGCATCCACCTGTCAGGAAATCAACACGCCGAACTGGATGGACGGTCTCCAGCAACGGCTGAAAGCTGTGACCGTATCAAATGATACTCAGGGAGAAACCGAATGAGCTTTCGTGATTTGAAACCGGGAGTCAAGGAGCCAACTGATGGGAAGTAACTCAGTAATCGTCTGTGACGCTTGTGGTGCCTCTCTGGCATTCGATGAGGCGTCCCACGACTACGCCTGCCTCTCGTGCGTACGGTCCGAGAATGACCGTTTGGAGATTATGGCAGCGGAAGGAGCGGATCGGCTCCGGGCCGAGGTATCACGATACCGCACAGCCCTCGCAGACGCCATCAGACGCCCGATGGGAGTCATACCCGACTCAGCGGACGGTCTGCTCACTCAGGGCGATCTGGAAGCCGCTGAGGCCCGCACGCTGGAGATGGTCCGGAAAAGGCGGGCAGCGGGGCTCCGGGTGCCGGAACTCAACATGGTCGACCCGCTCCCTGAATTCCCAGACACCAACTTCGCTCCACCCGCGCCCTGGATCAGTGACGCCTGCATTACCGAAAACAAGGAACCAGAATGAGAAAACGAATTGCTGATCTATTGATGCTGTCGCTCGTTGCCGTGCCCATCGTTGGACAATGGGCTGCCGTCGAAGGACCGGACTGGCTAACCCGCGCAGAGGATGGCGTTGGATTTAACTTTCCGATTGTCCTGACCTGTGCCATATTTGCCTTCATGGCGGTGTTTATTGCAGTGCGTCTTGACGAATCGTAACGGGAGAAACCGATGCCTGAAGACCTGATGGCCCAGAAGCTGGAACTCATCCAGCACACGTCCGACCTCGACATCGACTCCATCGTCGACCTTGGCGGCATGTGGGGCGTTAAGGGTGGCTACCTCGATCACGCCACCGCGCTGCACAATGCTCATGGCCTCCAGGTCGACTACACGGCCAACATGCCCAATCACAGAAACTACTCGTGCGACTTCGCAGACTGGCTGAGTGAGATTCTGAGCCATACTAGCTGGGGGCGATTCGACATGGCGATCCTGTTCGATACGCTGTTGCATCAAATCTGCCCGGTGAAAGTGCTGAAAGACCTGACCGTACGATGTGAGAAAGTCATCCTCATCGCACAACCCTGCCTTGATCAGCCACGACCCGTCGCGGAAAACATCCAGTTTGCATCCCAGGCCCGCTGGGAAGAACTCCATCTCGATCAGCTCGACGTCTGTGCCAGCGAACACGGTCGGCCAACCACGTGGACGACCGCTGCCTGGGCGTGGGGTCAATCACCCTTATGGATTACCGCCACGATGAAGGGCTTCGGCTGGAAACCTCGGTATCGCTCCTCGTGTGCGATGGCTCAGACAGGCTGGATCCGGGAAGCGCTCGCGTTCGTGCCGGCGATATCGAATGATACGCAGGGAGAAACCGAATGACGGCACTTGAGAAACTCGACGCATGGGTACGCGGCAGCAAGTCCCGCTCGGTCCGCATCTTCCATGACAACGGCTTCGGGGCTCACGGCGGCTGGGAAGTCACGCTGACGGTCGGGATTGCGGATTACGACGCCGTGGAAAGCGATCTGCCGGAAGTCAACGGCGAGCCGGCCGGGCTGGAAGCGACGATTCTGGCGGCACTGGAACTCGCAGAGGAGAAATCATGATCAACGTACTCGACCTGCCCGGCATCCACGCGGACGGCGTCACCGACGACACCTTAACCATCGCAACAGCCATCCGGGACGCCTCACCCGGAGAACGCATCTACTTTCCGGCGGGCAATTACCTCATCCGGACCGTCTGGATCTCCGGGAAGCAACTGCTGCGGATCAGCGGCGAGGGTACGCTTATTCCAGCCAATCCCGCGCAACCGATCTTCCGCGTCAACACAAAGGCAGGCGTCCGGACCAGCGGTCTGCTGATCGAGGGCTTGCTGATTCGGGGGACGCTGTTCTTCAACGGCGCACACCGCTCGACCGTTCGTGATTGCCATTTTCTGGAACAGCCCGGTCAGCCGGGGATTCGAGCGTTCCGGACGCATGATCTGGTCGTGGATTCCAACAACTTCTATTCACGGTCCATCGGGATCGAGTGCTATTCCCCGGACTCACGGTACACCGGGAACATCCTCACCGGCTGCGACATCGCCATCCAGAGCTATTCCGCCAACATCATGATCGACAACAACCGGATGTTTCCGCGCCCCGGCGAGATGCAGACCGGAATCTTCCTGGGCGGTCAGGACCGGTTCATGCACTTGATCGGCATCCACAACAACAACATCGGGCACCCAGCCGGCTACGCGATCGAAGCCAGCGTGTCATTGAGTGCGGAGCGATGCAGGATTACCGGGAACCAGTTCCTCCAGGCGGACGGTGTGGCCCTGACTCGCAACGTTGAGATGGACGAGTCACAACAGCAGATCCGTCGGACGCCGCGACCGGACTGAAAATTGTCAGAGTGACAATTTCTGGAACAGGCGTCCTCAAATTGTCAGAGTGACAATTTTCACAGACCGCTCGCTCGCTCGCTGAATCCCTTGTGCTTATGGTCATCCATGTACCGCTCCAGGGACCGTCGCGACTCGGCCTCACGGATACCCATCTGCTTGAGCTTCAGGCGTGCTTCACGGGCCAGCCTGACCAGATTCCCGGAGTCGCCGCTGTACGTCGCCTGGTACGCAAGACGACCCACGGCTTCGGTCTGCTCCTTACGCTGCTGATACCCGGTCGTATGACCAGCAGCCCGCTGTAGACTCTGGAACGTCTTGCGACGGTCTGCCGGCAGTTCCATGAGATCGCTGGCAGAAATCCGATATGGCTCCGGCTTGTTTTCAAGCAAGCCCTTGATGCCGGCTTTTGAAATCCCGTTATCGCTCAGGATCGACTTAATCTCGCTGTCGGGTACGCCAAGATTGCGAGCCGCCTGGACCTTGCGGTGCATGGTGTCGTGCAGTTTCTGCCGAGCTTTAGTCGTCTGATTAAACCCCTTTTCAATGGCGGCGTCCGAGACGACACCACGGCGACGAAGTGCGGACCGTACAAGTCCGCTGGCCTCCTGCATGTCTCGTGAATAGTCGCTGGCGTCAAACGACAGAGCCTGCCGGATATCAGTCGTCGCCATTCGAATACCGGTCATCACAGCCGCCCCTTCGCTCGCAATCGTGTATGCCTTTCCGTGGATTTCCGTTTCCCCGGCCAGAGCCTTGCCGAGCTTCCTTGCATGAGCGGAGACACCCGGCTCCATCGCCTTCGCCAGGTGCTGCATGATCTCTAAAGCAATCTCATCCCCGCTCAATTGGTCGTTGTAGACTTTCCGACCGTCAACGCCCTTCTTATTTCGGGCAGCATCCAGCACGGCGGCCGCCAGAATCTCTTCCGACACAAATGGGTCAAACAGATGCGTGGCACTCTTAACAAACGACTCATCCCACGACTTACCAGCAAGGAATGCCTTCAGCGGCTTCTTGGTGATCGAGTACGGGTCGAGGTAACTGAGGTCGATCGTTGTGGGGTTCGTCCGGTCAAACGTCAGAGCAATCGGTCCCATGACTCGCACAAGGTGTCCCGCATCAATCGCCTTCTGCACAGCAGCCGGATCGGACGAGATAATGTTTGGGACATACAGCATCGTGGAGCCATCAGACCACGGCGCGAAGAACTCCCGCATGTCATCATCGTCGCCAGCAATCAGACCGATCAGGTACTGCGATCCCAATGCCAGGGCATCCAGCGCCGATGCAACGAACAACATCCCAATCAACCGCTGACGGCCGATCTTCCGCAACTCAGGGTTCTCACTCTTGATCTCGTTTTCCATCAGCCGGAATTGATTCCAGGTCACGCGGATTGATTCCGCAGGGAAGCTGACGAAACTGCCGACCGGCATCCGGCGGATGTCTCTGACTATCTCGGGAACCATGCTGTAGGTCGGCATGGTGTCCCGGATGATCTCCGCGACCTTTTCCTCCAGCTTTGCTTCCGAGAGATTCGGATACGCTTTCCGATATCGCTTCTTGTACGCTTCAAAGGCATGGACCTTCCAGAAGTCGTCTTCCGCCTGGTATGCGATCGCTGCTCCACGGTACAGCTTCTTTGTGAACCGGACGGCAATTCCCCCGACCACGTCGTCCAGTCGTGTCCGTGTCACGTCACGCAGCGTGTCCCGAACCTCGCCGGCATGAGTGCTCTCACCCACAATGCCAAGTTCTACCAGCCGCAGGTAGTAATCTCGCCACTTTTCATCCGACAGTATCCCGATATCACTGGCAACCGCTTTGACTGACGCCCCGAGCCCGCCCAGCGTGTAGTTTCCGTTGGCAATGGCGAAGAAAGAGTTCGCTGAGAAGTTCCGGGGATGCGTGATCAGATTCAGAACGGTCTTTCCGACCTTCGAGGCGGCAGTCAAGATGTACCACAGCCGTAATCCTGGTCCATCCGTATTCGGCTTGTAGAGATCCTGAAATGCCCGCTTCACGTCAGGGAAGGTGTAGAGACCGTCCAACGGCTCCATTCTCGGGTTGCCCTCGGCGGAGATCCGGGTCTTCGCTTCCGGATTGACGTCTTCCTCCTCGCCCGTGAACAGGAACACGCCCATCCCGTCCTGCTTGACGGTCTCCAGGAACTTGTGATTCGCGATCAGACGAGCAATCTTGGTAGCACTTCGCGTGAAGTTCACGTCGGCGTCTTCGTACTCGCCCCACAGTTCGCGAATCTCGACTGGAATCCCCTTCTTACGCTTCAGGATGCTCAGGTCTTTTGCTCCCAGAATACCGCTCGACAGGGCTCCAATTGCTGAGCCCAGTTCCACCGCTTTCCCCTCGAACAGCAGGGTGTTGATTTTGTGGGCCACCTGATTTTCGTTCAGTTTCGGATACTGGCTGCGAATGAATGCTTTCGCCTGATTGATTGTTTGCGGCAGAACCTTGCTTGCCCATCTCGGATCATCAAACACCCGATAGCTGCGATTCATGTACATGCCCTCGTTCTCTTCAACGGTCAGCACCAGGTCGCCTTCAATCGCGCCACTGGAAATCAGGGCTCGTGAGAGACCGTCAATCAGGCCACGCATTCGCTCCACAATCGGACGCATCCCTTCGGGCAGGTCCAGAATGTCAGCTTCGCCGCGGCCGACGTCATTCACCTCAATCTGATCCGCCTTCTGGAATCCGTCCGGGTACGATTTCTTAATCTCCTTTCGCCAGTCACGCATGACATACGCAACCTCTCGCTCCTGACGGCTGATGTAGCCCTCCATTGCAATCTTGGCCTTGAAGGCACTCTTTGGAAGATTCCCGCGAGGGCGGAACTTCTTCTTCAGGATGCTGACCAGGTGGCTGGTGCCCGACTTTATGGATGCCAACAGTTTATCAACCGATACAGGGGCACCCATAAAGAGATATCTGGTCTCATCTTCATCCTCTGCGAAGGACGCCGGGTCGAATCCGTCTTCCAGTTCCTCGCCTTCGTCTCCCTCCGCTCGCTTACGATCCCAGCTATCCAGCACACGCTCTGCTTCATTCAGGACCGACTCGTGATACTCCTGCGGCGCAACCGGCTTACCCTCGCGAACGAAGTTCCGGATTTCTTCGTTGACCGCCGTCCAGTCGGGACCGCTTTGTCGGTCTACTGACTGGCCGAATAAGTCCCGCCAGGTTTCTACCTCCAGGACCTCATGGTAGAAATCCCCTGCGACAGACTTACCCTTCCAGGTCGCCTTCTCGTCGGGTTTCGCCAGGAATCTCTTGATATCTGCCGGCACCGCCTGCCACTTGTCGTGACTAATCTCGTACTCCGCCTGCTGAACCCCCATCGCGTGCTGAATCGCCGCTTCCAGATCCTCGTCCGTCTGTCCCGGCCGTCGTTCACGCAGGGCATCCATGCCTTTCTTGAACCGAGCCTTCGCCTGACCGTCCCGTGCGGCATCCTGATTTGGTGGCTTCGGCTTCTTACCGCCCAGCATCTCATTGAACACCGTCGCCATCCCCGGACTCAGGGCTTCCTCCAGATTCGAGTCGACCTTGATCGATGATCCCTTCAGTGCATCGACGATTGCAGTCAGCCACTTCTCGAATTTGGCAAACACTCGACTGAGAACAGACGCCGTCCCGCGCGGTGCTTTCCCTCTTCGAAGGGACTGCAGGAACTGCTGCGTGAACAATTCTTCTGCCGCTCGCCGTTTCTCCAGTGGCGCGTTCCAGTCAATCTCTGGCTTGTTTTTCTGGCCCCGCGCTGCGATGTCGCCTGTCTTGACGGTCTTGTCGATCAGCAACAGTTCTGCGGAGGCTTTCTCTAACAGGTGCTCCGGCAGCCAGGACCGGAACAGGTGACCGACCTCATGTGCCAGCGACTCCAGGTTCCCGGTCTCAAACGCTGTGATGATCCGCTTACCGGTCTTGACGTCCAGATGGAAGGAACCTTGACCGGGCTGCAACAGTCCGTCCTGCGTGCTCTCAACCGAGTCCGATCGGATCACCAGCGTGTCCCAGAACTCCGCCCGCTGGTCCTGGTCCAGTTGTTTCGCGAACTGCTCCAGCAGCGGCATCATGATCGCCACCGACCGTTCACCGTGAGCGGCTTCCATCTCTGCTCGCACACGGTCCTGTGACGTGGCGTATTTACCCTGCGGAACCGGAATCGCGGCCTTACGACGGTACTGCTTCTGCAACGCTTCAGGAGTCCGCGCCTTGCCGTCGCTCATCGTCACCGAGCGACCGTCGTCCGAGACCTTCCTCACGGTCAGTGTTTCCGGCCCACTTTTCGCATTACCGATCCGTTCCCACTCCTGACCGGGGCGAATCCCCGCTGGCTGCGTCGGCAACGGGTCCACTTCCTGACCGGTCCCGAGCTTCGTCGCCCGGACAAAGTCTTTCAGTGCGTCCCGGAGCGACTCTGGAGTCTTGACCTTGACAACCTGTTTGGCAGCGGCCAGCACGTCCGGTGGAACGACTCCCCGACCGACTGACGCCACCTTTTCGGCCGAAGACACGCGTCTGGCGCGTTCCTTCCACTTATTCAGGTCCGCCTCGCTCATCTCGTCAATTTGTCGCTCACTCGGCAAGGCAGCTTCTTTAGCGAACTCCTCTCCCTGACGCTCCCGCTGCTCCTCTTGCTCGATTTCCTCTTCCGATGACATATCAGTCACCGTCACGGTCGGATCGGCCTGATTCGTCTTATCCCGGCGGCGTGCCCTATCGCCCGCTAGATTGCCGGCCCGCATCGCCACAAACTGGTTGATCGTAAATCGCTTCCTGTCCCATGCCGCCGGGTTCTCCAGCAATTCAAATGAGATATCCTGAGCAATATCGTCGATCTCTGACGACTGTCGTTGGTTTGTAAACTTTCTGCGAAGGGCCTCACCTACCATCTCCCGCATCTTTTTCGGGCCTGGCACCTCGTCCGGCAGCGCCTCTCCAGACGGTTCCTCAGAAATTGTCACGCTGACATTTTCCGGTTTTACCGGGGTGTTTGGGGCCGGACCGGATTTTTTCGCCGAATCACTGACAGCTTTCTTTGCCGCAGCCAGCGACTTCTCAGCCGTGATCGGGTCGATCTGGCCGCCTTCTTTCGGCTTCCGCTTCGCGTATTCGGCGATGTAGCGACGTTCCAGGTCCGTCAGTGGCGGCAGGTCGTGTTCCGCGTTGAACTTGTCAAGCGCCGCCGCTGCGTTCCGTGGGCCACGGTTGGCCATCATCGCATTAATCGCGCCGAGCCTGGGTTCCGTAGGCTGAGCCGATCCGGCTGCAGCCTGCTTCTCCTGATAACTCGGTTCCGCGCCCGGTTCAGGGAACAGGGATTGCGTTCCCGGCAGCTCGTTCTTGCCTGTCAGTAGCTCCCCCTGCCTCACGGACTGGTTCTGGAACTCCGGAGATTTCTCCTTGACTGGTGGTGGTTCGCCGGTCAGGTTGAATGATTCTTCGACCGGCTCCGCTACTGCTTTCGGAGCTGCCGGATCAGCTTGAATGATTGGCGGCACTTCCAGGGACCTGGATGCAGCCTCTGCATTCTGTGGCAGAATCGTTAATTCTTCCGGATCGACCACCGCGGGGTCTTCACGCATATCGTCAACAAACTCCGGAACCTCAGCAGGGGACTCGGTATCAACTGCTGGGTCCGGAGTCACGGTGGCGACCGTCTCCGATGTGTTTGTAGGTGGTGAGCCCACAGATCGGATGCCCGGACCAACTCCCATCGTCCTGTTTGGTGTCCGCTGTGGACTCCTGTCGGTAAGCCGAATGATCGCAGATTGCTTTGGCGACCCATCCGGCAGCGTCCAGCGAACGAACCGATCTCTCCCAACCGTTTTAACTTCCAGTCCGCTGACACCTGGCGGAACATCCACGTCCCCAATCATCCGCCACTGACCGTCTGGCTTCACTTCTGAGGCCACTCCGGCACGCCGCGCAAGAATCAGATCGGAATTCTCCAACGCCAGTCGCACGTTGGCCTGAAACTCCCGTCGCACATCCGTCGGGCTCGACGCGAGGGCATCCGCCAGGTCAGTGTCCGCTGCCGTTAAAGCCTGCGGTGTGTATTCCTTCAACGCACCGATGGCGGCTGCCTGTTCCGGATTCTGCTCGACGTACTGCCATGCAAAATCCGGGTTCAACAACGCTTCATTATAATTTCTCTGCTCGCCGGTCGGATCGCCCCGTTCCAACTTCACGCCAGGCAGTGGCATCGACCGCTTGCCTGTGCGGCGCGGCCCTCGCTGGGCACTAATTGGCGGAATTTGCGGAATTGTCACGCTGACATTTTCTGGTGCCGGCAGTATCTTCGCATCACGGAGCAGTTGCTGCACGGTCTCGTCCTGGAACCGTTCTGCTGCGGTCTTTGGCATTTCCGATTTCGGTTTGCCGGTCAGACGCGACCAGTCCTCGCGCGACACTTCGCCTTTCGCGGCCGATTCTTTCAGTTTTCTGATCCGGCGACTCGCGACCGCACCGCTGATTGCATCCACGCCTCGGGAAATCCCCCGACCGACACGAGACGCCCCTTCGATCAGCCCGACCGTTGCCAGTGTCACTTTGATGGTCTCGCCAACCGTATTCGCTAACTGCTCGGTGGTCACTCTCGTATCGGTGAATCCCACTCTCGCCAGATCGTGCAGCACCTCGGTCGTCACCTCTTCGAGAACTTCCGCGCCCATCGTCTTTGCTGTGTCTTTCGCTGCCGCGCCTGCGCCCGCAGCCGCCCGCCTCGCTGTCTGCCCGAATGCGGTTCTGGCCGCCGACGGTGTCGCCACCTTCTGTATGGTCCGCCGGGCAAGGTTCCCAGCCAGAATCTTCGACTCGATGCCACCCAGGCCGGGAATCGTCGATAAGATCGGCATCACTGAGGCTTCAATTCCAGCCTGTATGGCCGCCGCCCACAACCGGTCACTGCCCGCCAGTCCTTTCTCTTCGAATTCCAGCAATGACCGGCTGCCCTCCGACGCCCCGAACTGCGCAGACAGAACAGCCATTCCCGCTGCCGGGCCAGCAACCGTACCTGCAACCAGACCGGGATACATCTCAGCCGCCATTCGGCCTGCCTGGGACGCTAGACCGATTGTCTGCGGATTATCTTCCAGTTCGTTCCGCACATCAGAAATCGCGGCTTCTCGACCCTGGCCGGCTGCCATCTCTTCATCGGCCAACTGGCCTTCGCCAACCGCTCGCAAACCGAGAGTACTGGCCTGGTTCTGTATCCCCTGAATCAGCCCGGTGCCTTCACGCGCGACCGTGCCCTGCTGCATTGCCTCCTGGCGTTGCTGCCGGTAAGCCGCCTTCCGATAGTCCTCCTGGATAATGTGTTCCTGACGAGCACGGTCCCAGGCAACGTCCGGGATTAAGCCCTTCGAGACGTACTCCCGAGCTTTGGCCCGAATGACAGCCTGCGTGCGGAGCGGGCTTTCCTGGACGGCCTGCTCGAAGGCGAGCTTCTCGTCCACATCCGATTCGGCTTCGTCGACCGATCGGGCTGTCGCAGCCTCGCGAGCCTCTAGACTGTTCTCTCCTTCACCCACTGGCGAATAGGGAGACAGAGGTCGCAACGGACCTTGTAATCTCCGTTTTCGACGTTCGCTTTCAATCGCTGCGTCCCGTGCCGCCTGCTGGCGTGCAATCGCCTCTTCACGACGAATCTGCTCCAGGCGCTGCTGGGCAATCTCTTCAGGCGAACGAGCCTGAGCCGTGCGAGGATCGGCTGTTATCAGGTCGTACCCGCCGGCACTGATCGGTGGTTCCGGCATCGCTATTCCCCAATATTCAGCCCGGCAAGGCTCAACATCTTCACGGCTTCCAGAATTTGAGGATCGGACGGATCTAATTCGCCACGAGACAGCGCATCCAGTACGACGTCCGCCGCCATCTGCACGGTCAGGTCCGCTTCAGAACGACCAGCGAATTTCTGCCGCAGGGCAATGACCGGCTTTCCGATGCGATGTGATTTCACCTTGGCCGGAAGTTTCGCCGGATCGAACGTGACCAGTGCATCTGGCTTGTATCCCGCCCCAAACGTATCAACACCAGAAATCCCGGTTTGATTCTGCTGCAAAATCATGTCTTGCCGTGTTGGTCCCGTCAGATCGTGAACGCCACCTGGTACGCCCTGGGGTCTCGGACCGATTCCGTCCAGCGCATTCCGACCGTCGTCTGGCGGAGCCCCAGGCAGCTCACTCGGTGCGATCTGCGGCATCGGCTCGGCTGGCTGCGTACTGAGATCGAAGATTTTGTCACGCAGGTCTTTGGCATCGCGGGCATCCAGTTCCCTGCCGCGATGCTGCTGCTCAAACTCAAGTTTACGTTGTTCAAAACCTTGACGTTCACGGTCAAACCTCAAGCGTTCTGCCGCAATCTCCCGATCAAACTCCAGCCGCTGAGTTTCCACCTGCACGTTCGACTTCGGCGGCATGATCGACTTCCACTCACCGGTCGGTCCCGGAAATATCCGCATCCCGTCCGGCATCGCGTACGTCTCACTCTCAGCCCGCTGCTGCATGGTCGGCTGTGACTTCCGCTTCCCCGCCATCTCTTCCAGCGTTCCGACTTCCTTGATGAACTCCTTGATCAGATTCAGGCTGGCCCGTCCCTGCTGCCCGCTGCGGTTTGCCCTGATCATCTTCTGGAGGTCAGTCACTCGCTTCTCCTGCCCCATGAAATCCGCCTCGTCTCGCGACTGCGGATTCCAACCGAGGTGCTTTTCCTGCGACTCGGGACTGTCCAGGCTTTTCATGACCCCTTCGAATTTCTGGGACGCGACCGTGAAGGCATCCTGTGGTGGAGGCGGCGCACTCTGGTTGTAGGCCCAGCCGTCACCGGGATCGCGCTGAAGACTCTCCTCGCGGCCCTGCTGCATGGCGGCTGCTTCGGCCGCTGGATCGTTGATCTTCACTTCGTCCAGTTGTGGTCCCATGAACGACCGCCGTGGACGGTCCTGCTCAAGTTTCGCGGACGTCCTGTTGCTCGCCCATTGCTTGTAGGTCGCCAGCCCCACCTGATCGTCGCTGACGGTGGCCTTTCTGCGGCTTGCACTTTCAGCTTCCATCGCTTCAAATTGCTTCTCTTTCTCCGCAAGCTCGTCCGCCGTCGTCGCTGGCATGGCCTCAATGCGAGCCGTTTCGCTTTCCAGCCAGGCGACCCGCTCTGACTCCTGTTGGCCTGCCAACCGTGTTCGGGTTTCGTCCCGGAGTTTGCGACCGGCTTCACTGAACTCGCCGTTCCGGTCGAACATCGCCGCCTGCCAGGCCTCATCGTCCGACTTCGTAACACCCAGCACCTTATCCGGATCGCGACCCAGTTCCTGCATCCGGTCGCGAAGCTCCGCCTGTTTTGCTGGTGTGGCATTCGGCCACGCCAGCAGGATGTCAGCCAGCTCGTCATTCGCCTTTCCAGTCGGCACATCCGGATTGGATGCCTCGCTCAATTCCGGTAACTCCACGCCATTCTGCTTCGCCCAGAGTGCAGCCGCCGGGGGATCGGTCCTTTGCAGCTCCCGGAAGTTTTTGATCTCAGTGACTGAAAGACTTGCGCCACCAGCCTTCGTCGCGCCTTGCGTCCCGGCAAGAACAAGGGACGGGTCCATCTGGGGGTAATACTGCCGCAGGAGGTCCGGTCGCTTACCGTCTGGAATGCTCAGATCGTCAAGTTGCTTTTTGATACGTGCCGCCTCAGAGAACTGCTCATCCGATGTCGGGGGAGCCTTCGGTGCCTTGGGTGCAAACGCACTCTTCCACCGTGGGACAGTACTCGCATCAACCCCATACAGATTTGCTGCCTGCTGCAATTCCTCTGGCGTCACGCCTGACAGGTCGTCCGGAAACTGTCCCTCAACATTCAACCGAAAACTCGCTGCATCCTTACCGAGCGTATTCCACGGTCGCAACTTCCCAGGCTCACCATTAGCGGCACCCGTCACTTCCTCCAGACCGTACGGTGACGACGAGCCACCACTACGGCCTCCACCACCGGACGAGCGACCGCCAATGCTGCCACCAATCCCGAACCCGTCCTGCGGGAACGGGACCATCGGCAGGTTCGGAGACTGAGCCGGCCCCAGGAGACGCGCCATAACCGATAGCACGTCCAGGGATGATGTCTGGGATCTTGGAATTGCCATAGCCGACGTCCTTTAACCGCCAAACAAGCCGAGACGACTTCCAGTGGCCGCAGTGCTTGTTATTGGTGGCGGGGCAGAACTGCCACTCGCATTGAAGATGTTATACAAGTCAATAAAGTTCGGTGAAGTCCGGCGGTGCATGTCGTCGGAGAGGTGGCCGAGCATACTACCCGATGTCTGCAGACCCAGCGCAGTGTCTCTCGCCGTCTGGCCTTCGGATGTCCGTAACAATGAATCCAGCCCCTGTGAGATTGGTTGCGTCATCCCGGAATCGTAATCCTTCCGGACATCAACACCTCGCTCCCGTGCGGACGCCGCGTCACCCAGCAACGCAGACCGTAAGGCTGCCTGTTCCATCGCGTTCCCGGCGATCTGATTCTGCTGACCAACCGTCGCGGCGGTCTGACCCGTCCGGAGAGACGCCAACTGCTGGGCAAGGTCATTCGAGAACCGTGCTGATTGATCACGGAAGCCAAGTTGATCCGCCTGCAAGCCACTCCGCACGCCCGCCGATTGCATATTCTGACCGGCTCTGTCGGCCTGTGCCTGAGCCAGCAACTGCCGATTCTGGTCGCCCTGACCAATCTGCTGCTGGATGAGCTTGTTCCGGTAGTCCGATGTCTGACGCTGGTTTTCCAATTGGTCCTGCGTCAACTGCTGTGTCAGGCCAAGCTCCTGTTCCGTTAACTGCTCCCGCAGGCCACGCTGCTGACGTGCCCGGTCCTCTTCGATACCACGGCTGACGGAATCTGTCACCGTCGTGTTGTAAAGACCTCGACCAATCAGATCGCTCTTGGACTGGCTCTGCTGCCGCTGTGCGCCACGCTCGATATCCGATGAGGCTTCCCGGCCCCGCAGATTCAGCAACGACGTAATGTCACCCACACGGTTCTGATAGCCGGAATCCAGACCGGCCTGCTCGCCGAACCGTGCCTGCGTATTTCCCTGCTGTTGCCCAAGGAGATCGGCATTGCTGGTCCCGATCATGTTCTGCCGCTTCAGCATGTCCTGATCAACGCCAGTGACCGTGTTGCTGATGTCTCCCGTCCGGAAACCGTAACCGCGACGAATGCCGCCCATGTCGTCGTTACGGTCGCGTTGGTTGCCGACAATCCCCGCCAGGGTCGATGCCTGTTGTCGGTCCTGCGTTTGACCTGCCCCGGACAAAAGGCTGTTGGCCCGCCAGGTATCGCCAAGGACCGGCTGCACGCGATTCTGGAAAGCGTCCACCGCTCGGCCATGCTGTGCCAGTGCCAGGTTCTTCCGCTGGTCCATGTCGCCACGGAAGGCGTTCAGATTATTGACCCCCATGTCCAGGGAACCCTGGCTGTTCTGTAAGTTGCGATTCAACAGGTCCGCCGTGCGAGTCCCCAGAATCTCACTCAGTGCTTGAAACTTATTTTGATACTCTGACTCTCCCCGTGCATACTCATCCTGAGCAGCACTTCCTAGATGAATGGCTGTTCCGAGATTCGTTCGATCCTCGGGCTCCATGTTTGAGCCTGGGTCCGTGATCCGTTTGTAAATATCCGCGAAAGCTCCTGTCGCGTTTGGATATTGTTTGAATCCGAATTGGCTTGGCGCGTCGCTGGCCTGCCCCAACGACCCAAAAGGTTGCGCATGAATTGGCGCACCTGGCCCTCCCCTTGCAGTCTGGTAGAGGTTGCTGAATGCTGGCCCACCGAAGGTGGAGCCCGCCAAAGGTGGTGACACAACAGGCGTGCCTGGCACTTGACCAGCGGTCGCTGTTGGTGGCCTGACGGCGTATGGACCTGCCGTCTGCCTGGATGGATTGATTGCCGGTGCTGGCATGACACTATCCTCTATTTCTGTGGTTCGTTCCCTGCACGCGACTGCATGAGGAGTTCATTCAGACCGGGTAACGGCCCAGGGCCTTCCACCAGCCCCCCCGTGATCCCTTGCGGTGTCCGCCGGGCAGTCCGCTTGTCCTCGTACTCCTGTTGCAGCAGTTTCTGCATCTTCTGCCGCTGGCTGTTCATCGACAACATCTGTGCCAGCCCGGCGACACCACCGACGGTGCCAGCGATCCCGTTGATCGTGCCCAGTAGGCCACCCAGACCGCCAGCCAGGCCACCAGCACCACCGAACAAACCACCCAGAAATGGAAACATTGATCCTCTCCTTCGCTTGGCCTGAAAATTGTCACTCTGACAATTTTCGAAACACCTGTCCTGGAATTGTCACTCTGACAATTTTCACTGACCGCCAGGGAGTCCGCCCTTTTGTAGGAGCGTCATCCACAAATCCTCATCCTCAATACCATTTTGCGGACCCTGGCCCACAAGGTCCGCCGGAAGACCCAGTTGGGGCCGTTGCGGCAACGGAGCCTGAGCCTGTTGCAGTATCGTGTTCAAATTGATCTTGTCGGCATCCCAGTTCATAAACGGTGACAGGCGAGTGACGCCTTCTCGCAGTTGCATCGGACCCTCCATGTCCAATCCGCCTTCCAGGCCACCTCCAGTCGATGGCGAGGAAGCGTAAGGCGAGGGCGTACTGTCCTGACGCCGCTGGATGTCGTCCAGTTGCTCACGAAGTTCCCGAAGCTCGTCTTCGCCGTCGTTACCGCCAAAAAGTCCCATGATTCACCTCAGTGAAAGAAAATGTCTCGTTGAGTTTAACCAGTTCTCCACAGTCGGCAATCTCCGTTAGAACGGCTTGGCAATCACATACCAGTTTGAACCCTGATACAGCAGCACGATGAATTTTCGGAACACGTCCAGCGAAATGTCCACCGCGTCTGCCGTGGCGATATTTCCGGTCCCATGCTTTACCACAACCGTGCGTGAGTCGTTAATCGCTTTCAGGATCAGGATCTGGCCTTCCGAACCACCATTGATGGTATCCAGATCGTCCGTCGCCGCATCACCTTCCGTGTCGATTTGATGCCGGGTCTGTGTCGCCGTCACCACGCCACCAGAGATGGTCAATTCGGTCGGGGCGGCAAAGGACAGGATACCGACGTTCGCATTGGTCGCCGCCTTGTGCTGCGTCACATTCGATTCGGCAATCCTTGCGTCCGCAAACGTACCCGACGTGATCATACTCGTCGGACCGGTGCAGTTGGTCAGCGTCCCACTGGTTGGCGTCCCAAGAATCGGCGTCACCAGTGTCGGGCTCGTGGCGAATACCAGGGAACCCGTCCCGGTCTCGTTCGTGATGACGCCGGCCAACTGTGCTGACGTGGTGGCGGCAAATACGCTGAGATTGTCCGCCACCATCGCAACCGTAGTTCCGAGGTCGCTGATGTCGGATTCGGTGTGGGTATGGCTTACGGTCGCGAAGGCACTCGCGTGGTTCCCATCCAACTGGTCAGCATTCAGATTGACACAAAGTGCCGTGCTGGCCGTGAAAATCGGAGCGGTCACGAAGGACGTACAGGTAATCGAGCCGAACGACACCGCTGAAGTCGTGGCAATCGACTGTGGCAGGCTCAGGCTCACTGTCCCGGCCCCGTAATCAACGTCCACCTGATTGGCCGTGCCAGTAATCCCAGCCACCACTGGAGCGGCCCCTGTGCTCCCGATCAGCATCTGACCGTTCGTCATGGCACCCGCTTCAACGATCGCGTCCGAACTGGACACCATAATCCGGTCATTATTCAACGCCACACCGGAATTCGTCCCGCCCCGAGCTACCGCCAGCGTGCCACTGGTAATATCCGCCGCCGAATGGTTGTGGCTCGCCGCAGCGACCCCTGCCTCCGCCAGTGTGTTATTGATCCATGTGGAACCGTTCCACTTCAGAATTTCGCCACTGGCGATCGACGTAATCGTGACGTCTGAGAGATCGCTCAGGACCATTCCCATGCTGGCAAACGCGACATTGACCCACGCGGTCCCGTTCCATTGCAGGATATCACTGCTCGCGGCAGAGGTGATCGTCGTCACGCCGAGGGCAGATTCCAGCTTGGCGCTGGTGGCCCCGACTTGCAGTCCGTCACCCACCCATAACTCGGTCGCGCCGGACAGGATCTCAAGATACCGCCGGACAGGTGGATGAACATCCGATGGCGCTGCCAATGCTTGAATAAATCCCATCAGAATCGTCTCGCAAATGCTTCAGATGTCTGGCTGACCATCGCATTCAGCCGCTCCAGCGACCACGTCTCATTGTTCGCACTGTTCCGCAGTTTGATGTAGATCGCGTGCCCGGTAACACGCTGACGGGACCAGCGACCCCGACCCGCCGCAAACTTTCCGCCAAAGCTCTCCGCAGCCGCCAGGGCTTCCTCAGCCGAATCCCCGACATGCACGGAATAAGTCACGTCTGACGCAGACGCACCCAGCACAGCCTGCAAGCCGCTCAGGAGCAGCGGCACCATCTCGCCCGTCTGAAGCGGCCCGATCATCACATACGAGTCGATTGCCACTCCGTCGTCATCATCACTGTCGTAGGACACGGTCCGCAGATATCCATCCCAGGAACCCAGCAGCACCACGCGGTCAGCGACCGCGTCCCCATCCAGCAAATGAACCACTTTCGGATTCTGTGCCACGGTCGCGAAGCTCCACGGGAACCACGCATTGTTCCGGACGTCATAGAGGTAATGCGTCGTCGCCGAGGTCTGGTCAATCGGCGAAATCGTGATCACAAAGCCCTGCATCCGGTCATCCCACACCATCTCAATCACGACCGTATCAAGAGCCAGATCAGCCAGCCGCTCATCGATTGTCGTCGCCGAGATACGCTGTGGCGTCCGTTCACCTTCTCCCAGCCGATACAGTCCGCCACGGCTCCCGATGAACCAGATACTGCCATCCGGGTGCATCGAATACGGACGGCCCCAGGCGACTCCTGTGACGTCTGTCAGCGTGTCAAACCGTCCGCCTGCTGCCGGGTTCCCAATCAATGCCGAAATGGAGTGATCCATGCCTATCAACAGATAGTCCCGATTCCAGGGCATCAGGGAATTGATGACATCCTGCATCTTGCCGGCATCGTTCGTATTGCCATTCACCGCCTGTGTGGCAGAGGTTGTCGCCGGGGAGTAATCAAAATCAAACGGATCCGTCTGTGCCGACATGAACCAGTTCTGCGGATCACCTGCTACGCCACTCAGAACCAGCCGGGCATTCCAGTTGGCGATCAGCGTGTGCCGCTCCCCATTGGAATCCACCGGCAATGAGCCGCCGGGCTTCAGATTCGAAGTCCAGTTGTTGATAAATCCAGTCTGTGGATTGTAAAACTTCGTGTTCACGCCATCTGCAAAGAACAGCTTGGGGTAATACGCCGAGGAGAATATCCGGACGGCAGAGGCACTCAGACTGTCGGTCCCGGACGTGATCGCTGACACCGTGTTCAATTCCCGGTCCACCAGCATCGGTGTCCCGCCAGCCGTCACAACGAGCTTGGTCTGGCGAGGCCGCACGGTATCCGGCAAGACCACAAAGACCGTATTGATCGACAGGGCACGGTCCTGATCGTCCTCATCAACCGAGGTTGTCCAGTCCGCAGTTGCGCTCAAATCTGAGCCGATCTTAATGACATTCGTTACATTGTTGTTCCGAGTCAGCCGAAATCCGCCCGTTGAATCCGCATACACCCGTCGCCACTCAGTAATCGCTGCAGCATCAATCCCAGCGGCTACCGCTTTGTCAGCTCCCCCATAAACGACCATCGAGAAGCCTGTGCTGTAATTCATCACATTCGGACCGACAGCCGCCAGGCGATCGTTCTTCAAGTCATACGCAATATCCGCCGCGTAATCCGTCGCCCCATTCGTTGACGACACCGGAGTGGCCCAACCAGACACCGCGACACCCGCCGAATCCCGGTACTCAATGAACGACGTGTAGGTCGTCACGCTGTTGTCGTACTTGATGCCGCTGATGAAGAAGTTCCCCGTCCCGTCACCCTCCAGGGCATAGCAGTTCATCGTGTCGAGCACATCGCTGTCATTCGTCACCGTCTGCACCGCAGTCGTCGAGATGACCGTCTTGGATTCCGGATTCAGGACATCCAGCCACAACTTCAGATCACTCATACCAGCCACTCCGGCTGTCGAGACGACACCGAGGAAGCCGGCACTGGCTGCCAGGTAATTCGCATGGTGCGTCTGAAACGGAGTCCCCACAAATTCGACTCCGGCTGTCGCCCAGGCACCGCCATCGATATTGGCTCCGGTGCTTGTGTAGTACCGATAGATCGCATCGTTGTACGCACTGGCTCCGTCAAACAGGATAAACAGCCGGCTGCTAATCACAGCCATCCCGGCCACTGGTTGAATCGCCGAGGAACTGCTGCCATGCGTAATTGTAACTGTCCACTGCTGGACCTGCGACAGATTAAACTTTTTGACTGTGACTGTCATATCCGTCGAATTCGGACGAGCGGCAATATAGACATTCCCGTCATTGTCCCAGCAGCTCATCTGATAGACACCAGCTCCGCCTCCGGGATTACCTGAGCCCGCATTGTCAATCAGCGTCCAGGACGCACCGCTCGGATCAGCCCCGATCAACTGGCCTTCCCCGGTCGCCCTGTCGAAGTTCGGACCGGTGATATGGTTGATATCCTGAATCGAGGACATGCCATTGATCAACGGGCTCACGAACTTCGCAATCCCCGGTCGCTGCGCACCACGCCGACGTCCGGAGATCGGATCGACCGCCACCACGTTCTGCAGGTCGGGAGACGTTTCGCCCTGCTGGTCGGTCAGACCTTCGTACTCGCTGAGCCCGCGAAACGGAAAAGTCAGGGGGAGTGTCTTGGCTTCAGGCATACCCCACTTTCCTTTCTCATGATTGTCACTCTGACAATCGCAC
>FLOH01001014.1_pt1 | contig 47376 bp, 49 predicted proteins | sample 756751 | NCBI WGS metagenome assembly FLOH01 (sample SAMEA4026879, study PRJEB14308) | marine metagenome | biome: coastal water; material: water | depth 74 m | reverse complement strand
TCTGGCTGGAGGAGTACAATTTCAATAGACCGCACCAGACTCTTGATTATCTAACACCTTATGAGTATCTTGAGATTACATTAAGAAAACAACAAAAGTTGTTACCTATGTACTCGACCAGTGCATTAAATTGCAGTTGATCCTATTTTGTGCTATAAAAAACTCAATATCCCTGCCACTACTCGAGAGGAGAACGCCGATGTTCAACGTTGGCCAAGAGGTGCTATGCAATAAAAAGTATGGCACTGTCACTGCGTTACCGCCACCGGAAGATACGGAAAAACAAGGCATGGTGGAAGTCGCCATTCACGGGCATAACCCCGAATGGGTTGGCGAATGTTTCGTGCAGGTTGTTACGGATGAAATGCGCCGGGCACGGCACTCGCACAGCCTCGTCGAGGCCGCCATATTGTTCGAAGAATATCCGGGCGGGCGGAATTACCGGGATTGGGAAGACTAAGAGAGGGAAAACGGATATCTAGCCAGGATGGTCATTATGATCATCCGTTTTCTTTTTATAGTCAACTTTCCTTATAGAACCTCTCCCACCCGGTGTTTGGGATATTTAATCTCCCCATCGCTTCGTCGAGGGCTTTGCGGATTTTGTCGTGCGAGTTAATACCATTTGTTCGCTTACCTCTCTTTTGCATATCAGCGAATAGCAGAAGGTCGTCGAGACATTTCTCAAGCGATTCATCGAGTCCTTCCTGAAACCAAAGTGTCCTGGTCAAAAATTGAACTACTTGCTCTATCTGGCTTTGGGTTAAGCTGACATTGTATTGCAGCTCGAATAGCTTTGAGGTTTTTTTCTCGACTATCGGCTCATAAGGAATAGGCCGGTGTTCGATAACAATAGCTTTAATCTCGTCAAGTATCCTCTTTGGAATCTTTTTATCGTTAATTGAAACATATTGGCCAAATTCTTTCAGCAGGGCTGTGATTTTGAGCAAGCTCTCCTTCGGTATGACAACATCATACTTATCAAGAAGCATTTTCTCAGTCCGAACAAGCTCGTCTTCTGTTGGTTTTGGTAATTTATCTTTCATATCATTCTCATATAAATAGTTTTAGCAATCGCAACAATGGTATCATACCGCCAACATTCGAAAATATCCACCATATTATCGTCGAAGCGACTAACCCGATTATCAAGAATTTAACTTTTCGTTTGGAATCGTTTTTGGAGAAACCGATTAGGCTCCGATACATCTTCTCGTATTTAGTCTTATAGCTATCGGCCAGTTTAGCATTTAATCCCAAATGGTTCATTACTTCCATTGCTGATTCTTCACTTGCTGTTCGCCTCATCATTTCATTGCTGGCATTATGAGCAAGTATATTTAAGCTGCCATCCCAAAGTATTTTCCTGTCGATGATCGCTGCTTTTTCGTGGATGTATTTGCCGAGAAAGGAAACACAGATGCCAATCTCTTCGAAAGATTTAATGATGTGCTCGATCTGCGGCTGGATAATTGAGTCATACTCTTCGATCGGCCTGGTAAAGATAAAAATTTCAACATTCCTACGCCTGACTTTTTCGAAAATCCTCTGATAATAATTCGACCGAAATTTTGTGATGAACGGGCTGTAAATGATAACTTCTTTTTCAGCCGAGTAGAGATCACGAACGAATGATTTGTAAAATGTCTTTTCGTCATGCAACCGGCTGGAATTAACTTCTGCCATCTTTTCAAATTCGATTGCCTCGTCACGGTTTTTTAAATATTGTTTGAACGCTTGAGTTTGATTAAACATATTCCTCCTAATAAATCTGGTTATTTAAGATAAAGTTTGCTATATTGTCGTTATGATAAGAAATGACCAAAACTTAAAAGATCTAGGCGATAAAATACGGAAAGCCAGAGAGAAGGCCGGACTTACGCAATTGGAAGTCGCAGATGTCGCAAAACTCAATGTCAGCTATTATGCCCAGATTGAACGAGGTGAGGTCAATCCGTCTTTTGTGAAATTGCAGGCGGTCATGAAAGTCGTCAAGCTGAAATCGCTTGACGTGTCTTAATTTCATTCTTGATCACTTTCTTCGTACACGCTCATCAACTGGCTGAGCCAGCTCAAAATGTGTTCAAAAGAAAGTCCCTCAAGGGTACCAGAATAGAACTGAGAGTTTAGAGCTTAGATCTGAGAACATGGAAAAACTATACTCAGTTCTAAGTTCTCAGCTCTCATAACTATTTATGCCCCAGTAGCTCAGTGGATAGAGCAACTCCCTTCTAAGGAGAAGGTCGCAGGTTCGATTCCTGCCTGGGGTACCAAATAGAACTGAGAACTTAGAACTGAGATCTTAGAATTTCCAAGACAATGTCAATAATAAAGAGAAGGTCGCAGAGCCTGTCCTGAGCCCCAAAGGGGACCCTTCGGGTCGAAGCCGAATAGATTCGATTCCTGCTAGCCCCGACGTAGCTTTAGCGAAATGGGGCATGGGGTACCAGATTAGAACTGAGAGTTTAGAGCTTAGATCTGAGAACTTAGAACTGAGAACTTAGAACTGAGGGCTAATCTTAAACTTCAAGCCGTACCCGATTATCCAACTTGGGACGCTAAAAATATTTCTTGTGACGAATTAAAATAATCTAAAATATCACACTCTGGCTGTAAATACAACAGATCTCTAAAGCAGCTATATTATGTAAATATAACAATTCTTGTTATAATATATTTACTTAAATTAGCAAAACAAAAATGAAACCAAACAGCCAATTGGAATTGTTCTCCAAGGTCACTTCTCTTGATATTGCCAATTTTACCAAGCATATGTCGGTTATGCTGAAGTCCGGCATTGATATTACCGAAGCTCTGAGTACTCTGGTCGAGCAGACCAAATCGGCCAAAATGCGCAAAGCCTTGGCCCAAATTTTGGCCGACACAAACAACGGTGCATCGCTTTCCACCGCCATGCTGAAGCACCCAAAAATATTTGATCAATTCTATATCAGCGTGATCAAAATTGGTGAAGAGTCTGGTACGCTTGATGCCAACCTTGAGTATCTCTCTGACAAGCTGCATAAAGAAGATCAGCTCAAAAAGAAAATTAAAGAAGCGCTTTTTTACCCAACTTTGGTTATATCTGCCGCTCTTATCGTCGGTTTGGGCATCTCTCTTTTCATTTTGCCCAAAATGACCGATCTATTTACCTCTTTCGACATGGACTTGCCGATGGCTACCAGAATCTTGCTTGGTTTCGCTGGGATAATGAAAAAATACAATATCCTCATATTGATCGGTGTGGTTTTAGCAGTGGCTGGTTTTAGGTCGTTGATAAATTTGAAGGCAGTCAGGCCGATCTGGCAAAATTTCCTGATGCATCTACCGATTATCGGTCCGTTCTTGATCACTGCTGAGACGGCCGCCTTTTGCCGCAATTTCGGGCTCATGATGAAAAGTGGTTTGCCGATTTCCAGAGCGCTCGAGATCCTGCAAGATACAACCAAAAATTTTGTTTTCAAGCATCATATCGCAGAATTACAGGCCTCTGTTGACAGCGGGAAACTCCTGGGCGAGCAATTAAATATTATCGATATGCTTCCGGCAATGGCCGCGAAAATGATTGCGGTTGGCGAGAAAAGCGGAAACCTAAATGAAATGCTTCTTTATCTCGGCGACTATTATGAGGAAGAGACTGATGGCCTGGCAAAAAGTTTTTCGACGGTGTTGGAGCCCGTCTTGCTCCTCTTCATCGGTCTGATCGTTGCCGTCATCGCTTTGGCGGTGATTGCTCCGATCTATCAGCTGACCGGATCGATCAAACAATAATTTTTGCAATTTCGCCGAATATAATTGTTTTCGTTATTTATGCGTTTTAAAATATCAAATTCGAAAATTGTCGGTTTCCTTTTCTCAACCTTATTTGTCACAATCATTGCGTTGGCAATTTTGGTTATTTTTGTTCCATGGCAAGATGCCAAACCGGCTGTTTTATTTGTCATTGTGGATGCCGCTGTCATTACCATCCTGATTTACATTAGAAATTATCAGCTAGACACATATGAACAACGACTGACCTCGCGCGACAAAGAATTTATCATAAACACTGCCCATCAATTCAACACTCCGCTTTCAATTATCAAAGGCTGTCTGTCGCTGTTGAAAGAAAAAGACAAAGACTCAAACCAGATCGCAGAAGCATTGGAAGCCAACGAGCGCTTGATTTCACTTACGAAAAACTTGGCCTCGGTCTTGGAGGTCAAGGATAGCTCGGATCAGTCGACAAAAAATAGCAAAGAGGTAAAGGAACTTGTTGAGGAAAGCAAGTAATGAGTTACTAGTCTATAGTCGATAGTTTTTAGTTCTTAGAAAATACAATGAAAAATAAAACGTATATAAAAATTTTACTTTGGCAAAGATTAATCTATTTTTTCGATAAAAAAACTACAAACCTGCCTCGCCGACAGGCAGGCTACAAACCTGCCTCGCCGACAGGCAGGCTACTAACCGTAAAACCTTTGGTTTTACATTGATCGAGCTTCTTTTGGTTTTGGCGATCACTTCAATAATCGGTGTCTCATCGGCGCCGTTCCTATCGCGGTTCATCAGACAAAATGCCGTCTCGAATACAAGAGACAGCATCATTTCGACGATGCGAAAAGCCCAAAGCTACGCCATCGCCGGCAAAGACAATAGTGCCTGGAAAGTAGATATCGATTCAAACAAAATCAGACTGATTAGAGCGAGCGACAATACTGTTTTTGACAATAATGATTATGGCTCGAACACTTCTATCAGCGGTCTTGATCCAATCACATTTACCCGCCCGATCGGCATTCCCGATATCACAGAAAACATTACAGTCAGCGGAGGAAACACGACAAATAATATTACAGTTAACAGCCAGGGAGTAGCGAGCTACTAGTTTTTAGTCGATAGTTTTTAGTTTTTAGAGAACACGATGAAAAAGAAAATGGGTAAAAACAACAACATCTTTTCTGCAGTATTTTATAATACACTTAATTTATTTGATATTTCGGATTACTCCTTACTAAAAACTACTAACTACAAACTAAAAACTACTCAAGCTTTTTCTCTCGTCGAGGTCATCTTGGCGGTTGCTCTTTTTGGTGTTTTTTCTTTCGGTGCGGTCGGGATCGTAGCACAGGGGCTGGAAGCCAATCGTCTCGGATCGGAGCAGACCATTGCCAAAGAATACGCCGCCGAAGGGTTGGAAGCGGCTCGTTCGATCAAGAATCAATCGTTTGCTTCTCTCGCCAATTCTGCCGGCACCGGCATTACAAAATCCGGCACGAGCTGGGCATTTACTGGCGTCAATAATGTTTTTGAAAGTCGTTATACCCGCACCATCGCTGTCGCCGATGTCTATCGTGACGGCAGTGGGAATATCGTCGCCAGCGGTGGGACATTCGACGCGAATTGCAAAAATATTACCTCAACGGTTAGCTGGACCGTCAGCGGTGTGCGAAACAATTCTGTTACGCTCTCAACCTATCTCTCAAATTGGAGTGCGGCGATTGGTCCTCCGCCTGAGCCCACCTGCGACTGGGTCACGGCCACCAGTCTAGGTGGATTCCAATACCCGACTAACCAAGACGGTATGAAGGTGCGGATACAGGGCAATTATGCCTATGTCATTTTAAGCGACGCCGGAAACAATCCTTATGACTTTGCCATTATGGATATGACCGATCCGGCAGCTCCGGCGATCAAAGGTACTCTTCAGCTTGCTGGTACATTAAGCAATTTGTTTGTCTCGGGCGATTATGCCTACCTTGCGTCGAGTGACAACAGCAACGAATTTATTATCGTCAATATCTCCGATCCTGATGCGCCCGCTATAGCCGATACTGTAAATCTGACCGGCAACCACGATGCAAAAGGAGTCTATGTTATCGGTAATTATGCCTATGTCGTCAGGGTTGGCAACAATAGTCAAGGCGAATTCTTCGTTATGAATATTACTGATCCAAACAACTCCAGCGTTGAAGGTAGCACAGACCTTGGAAGAAACAATCAGGGTGGGAACGATATTTATGTAGCTGGAAACTATGCCTATATTGCGTCTCAGGATTCCTCATCAGAACTCAAAGTCGTCGACATTACCAATCCTGCCGCGCCGAACTACTTGCCCAATTCAAAATACGATATTTCTGGCAACAATCAGGCCTACGCCGTTGTAGGACTTGATAATATTTTACTTCTGGGTGGGCAAGACGGAAATCTTTATATACTAGACATTGCCGATCCTACTGCAATTTCTCAAAGTAGCTTGATTTCAACTTTCGATATCGGCGATGTCATCAACGATATCGAATACGGCAATGGCAATCTAAACGCTTTTGTGTCCAGCAATGCAAATGTAAATGCTGAACTTCAAATAATCAACCTTTCTGTCCCTGCGACACCTACGCTCCAAACCGATCTGCAATTTGATTTGCCGTTGAATGGATTGGCGCTCGATACCGTCAATTGTCGGGTGATCGCGGTCGGATCGTCAAATCAGGGCAACCAGCTTGATGTGATCGGAGGCAACCAATGAATACTAAACTACCAACTACTCACTGCCGACTACTCACCAAGAAAGGTGCTACTCTAATTGAATTACTATTATATCTGGCGATTTCATCCGGCATTTTGATGGCGCTGGTCATCTTCGCCTGGGATGTGATCGGGAGCGGGGTCAAAAGCGCTCATCAACAAGATGCTGGTTCCTCTATCCGATACATCAGCGAAAGAATCAGGTATGAAGTCAGAAATGCTTCGGACATAAATAGTGTTTCGGCAACTTCAATTTCTTTGGCGAGTACGACTCCTGCCAACAATCCAACCATCGTTACTCTCTCTGGCGACAATATCACGATTCAGCAAGGCTCTGCCTCGGCAGTGAATCTAAACCCGACCAGCGTCAAAGTTACAGCTCTCAACTTCAACAACTATTCTTCAGCTGACAGCAAAACTAAGCACATTCAATTCACACTCACGACACAGTCGGCATATCCTAGCCGGGGCAATATCTACGACTCAGCTTCAATCGAATCAAGCGCAGAGGCGAGAGGACACTAGATAGTTTTTAGTCGTTAGTTTTTAGTTTTTAGTGGGACATAAGAACAAAATATTGATAGTTTTTAGTCGTTAGTTTTTAGCAAGGAACAAAATGGCGAGCAGATCATACAAGGATTTAATAGTTTGGCAAAAAGCGATTAGGCTTGTAAAGAAAATCTATTTGTTGACTGAAAATTTCCCCAAATCCGAAATGTTCGGCTTAACTTCACAAATGAGAAGATGTGCGGTTTCGATAGCCAGTAATATTGCTGAAGGCAGTAAGCGGAGAACCAAGAAAGATTTCAATCAATTTCTATTGATTGCCTATGGTTCCGGAGCTGAGCTAGAAACACAAATTCTTATTGCGATCGAGTTATGCTTCATCACTAAAAAGGAAGCGCAACTATCTTCTGATTTACTCGAGGAAATAATGAAAATGTTAAACAAAATGACAAGCTTATAATGTATTTGCTAAAAACTAAAAACTCCGAAAAAATGTTCCCTCTAAAAACTAAAAACTATAGACTAAAAACTAATAGCGGCTTTATCGCCATATCCACCACTCTGATTATTTCGGTCGTGGTTATCGCGATCGCCACGACGGTCACGATGCTATCGATCAACGAGGCGCAGTCATCTCTTGCCTTGACCAAAGGCGAAGAAACCCTCGGTTTTGTTGAGGGTTGTGTCGAAGATGTCCTTTTGAAATCACAGGCCGATATTGATTATGCCGGCGGCACAATCACCCGGCCGGAGGGGACTTGCACCGCCGCAATTTCAAAAAATGGCACTACCTGGACGGCGACTGTGACAACAGCTGACATTAAATACAAGAAGACGACAGAGGCTATATATAGTAGGACAACCCAGATCAGCATTACAAGTTGGAGAGAAATCTAAATAGTTAGTAGTTAGTAGTCTTTAGTTTGTAGCTGAGGGGAGGACGGGTGGGGTTTAGAATACATAGCAACCTCATCTGACTTCCCCTTCAAAAGGGGAAGAACGACTAAATCCTAATTTGTAGATAGTTTAACAAAATTTTGATATAATACCATTATGACTACTGCCAGTTTTGTGAGAAAAAGGAAGCATTTATTTTGGTCGACAAAGAATTACCACGGCCTCTCAAACGAGGTAATAGTTGAGGGTGTTTTGAATTACGGCAATATGGACGATGTTCGGGAGCTTATCGCTCTTTTAGGTATGCAGGAAGTCGCCAGGATTTTCCGTCAGAAATCCCAAAAATCCAAAATGGGTCGACAGAACTATCGCCCCGAGGTCATAAATTACTTCAGTTTATTTTTTGATAAATATGCATAAGGAAATTTTAACAAAAACCCAATTAGACCTCTTGCCGATCGTTAAATTATTTTCAAATCAATTTGGCTTAGTCGGCGGCACCGCCATCGCGTTTCACCTCGGGCACCGAGAATCGATTGATTTTGATTTGTTTAGTTTTGATGAGTTCAATAATTACTCAATTAAAAAAAGAATTGTTAAAAACAGGGCGATTGATGATGTTCTGATCAATAGAAAGGGGGAATATACATTTTTAATTGGCGGGGCTAAATTTACCTTTTTTCAATTTCCCTACAAAATTAATTTTTCAGAATCATTCGACAACATTATCAAATTACCCGATCTTCTCACTTTGGCCGCAATGAAAGCGTTTGCGCTCGGTCAGCGCGCCAAGTGGAAGGACTATGTTGATTTGTATTTTATTTTAAAAAATAATCATACGGTCGCCGATATTACGGCAAAGGGCGTCAAAATGTTCGGCAATGAATTCAATGAAAAACTATTTAGGACTCAGCTTTGCTATTTTGAAGATATAAGTTACTCCGAAAAAATTATCTACAAAGACGGCTTTGCGACTGACGACGAAATAGTCAAAAAAGCGCTGGTAGAATTTAGCTTGGAGATGTGACCACATAAGTGTCTTCACTAAAAACCGACGAAGTCGTCCCGAGCCCCGAAAGGGACTTTTTGGGTTCAGTCGAGGTCTTTCGAAGATGACCCTGTGGGGATCTCGACTAAAAACTTATTTAATATTATTCCTGTTCCCCCTAAAAACTACCAACCTGCCTCGCCGGCAGGCAGGCTACCAACTACCAACTTCCCATTGTGCGGAGGTTGAGATACATAGGTAACAAATCTGGTATGATTGGCAGTTCTAATCAGCTGGATAATCTAGGGATTGTTACCGATGAAAAACTTTAATCTTTCAGCGCCGGATATACGCCAGCCAATTTTTTTGGGGCTTCCGGTATTCAAACAAAAGCCGATAATTCTGCAAGACAAGCCAACCAGATGGCGGGGCATTGCCGACAAAACTGATCTGTCTCCTATCGGTCGTCTCCGCCTTGAGTGGATGATCTTCTATGAGACAATGGGTCAGGATGCCTATGCCACCGCTGAGCACTTTGGCATCACTCCCAAGACCTTCTACAAATGGTTTAAGCGGTTTGATAATGGCCGCGTCAAGAAGCTAGAGGATGAGAAAAAAAGACCAAAGAATGTCCGCCATTGGGAGGTCACAGCTATCGAAGAGTGCCGCATCATGAAGCTTCGAAAGGCCAAGATGCACTATGGCAAAATGAAGATTAAGAAACTCTACAAAACTAAATATGGCGAAGAAATATCTGCCTCAAAGATCGGCAAGGTAATCCGCAAACACGATCTGTATCCCGACCAGATCAAGGCTGAAAAAACTAGAAACAAGCTCAAAAACACAGTTAAAAAGAACCGGATCCAAAAGTTAGACATCAAAGAGGAACATTGGTTTTTACTCCACTTAGATACTATTGTCATCTACTGGGGCAGTTTTAAGCGGTATATCCTAACTGCCATAGACCACCATGGAAAGATCGCCTATGCCAGGATGTATACGACCAAATCAAGCCGGTCTGCTAAGGATTTTCTTTACCGGCTGCATTACTTAATTGACGCCGATATCCTCAACGTCCAGACCGACAATGGCAGCGAGTTCTTTGCCGAATTTGAGGAGGCGCTCAGACAACTTTTAATCCTTCATTGGTTTTCCCGTCCAAGGACACCGAAAGATAATTCAGTTGTCGAAAAGTTCAATCAAACTCTGCAAGTTGAATGGCTCAACGACGGTCATTTTACCCCGAACATCAACGAGTTCAACAGAGAGTTGACAGTCTGGCTGGAGGAGTACAATTTCAATAGACCGCACCAGACTCTTGATTATCTAACACCTTATGAGTATCTTGAGATTACATTAAGAAAACAACAAAAGTTGTTACCTATGTACTCGACCAGTGCACATTGTGTTGTTTCTCAAAAAAATTTGTTATAATTATTTCAAACGTCAAATAAAACGGAGGGATTTATGGTAACGAAACTAGGAGGGCTTGTTTTAAAAAAACGAAAGGGATTTACACTTATCGAACTTTTAATTGTGATTGCGATCATTGCCATTTTGGCAGTTGTGGTTTTTGTCGCCCTCAATCCGGCAAAAAGAATCGCTGATTCGAAAGACTCACGCCGTTCGACCGATGTCGATAGTATCTTAAGCGCAATCCATACTTATATCGTTGACAATACAGGTAGCTACCCGTCCGGTCTTTCGGCTGGCATGTCTGAAGCTCAACTCGGCACAGCTGGTTCTGGCGCCGCCATTGCAACCGGTGGATGCGCTGTCACCACTGCCGCCGCCGCCGACTTATCTACAGCTTTGGCCTCATATCTGAAAACAATTCCGGTAGATCCGGACGGTACAGCTGCGCTTACTGGTTACTCTGTTGTCGTTGACGCCAACGGTATTGTCACGGTCAAGGCCTGCAAAGCCCAAAATACAACCATCTCGGCTTCGCGTTAATTTTGTTTCAAAGCGATGCGTCTAGCCTATACCCTAAACCGCTGAAGCGGTCGGGTCGGCTTTAAAAGGCGCATCCTTGGACATAAAATTAAATAAATATGACCGAACAAAAATCCGGTTCGATAAGTTATATCTACATATTGAGAAGCTTGTCGGACAAGAAATTATATGTCGGATATTCGACTAATCTTGAGAATAGATTAAAAAAACATAAATACGGCGAAGTATCTTCCACAAAAAACCGCAGGCCATTGGAATTAGTTTATTTCGAAGAATGCCAGTCAAGATATGACGGCAGAAAAAGAGAGAAATATTTAAAGAGTTTGTACGGTTATCGAGAAAAATATAAATTGATAGCACAATTCAATAAATCAATTAAGTTATAATCATAATTAAATAAAAAAACAATATGGGCTATACCCTAAACCGGCTCGCTTACGAGCTTAGGTCGGATCGCCTGACCAAAATTTATAAAATATAATATTAATAGAGGCTATGCTCCGCTTTGGCGGAGCCGCCCGGCGCCAAAGGCGCATAGGGAGGGGTATATGAGTTATTTCAGCAAATTGAAAGAATCGCTTGCGGCGCGGTTTATTCTGTGGTTTTTGGCGGTCGGGCTGATCACCTTGGCTGTTATCGGCTATTTAAGCTACAACGACGCTAAGATAGCTCTTGAAAAGGAAACAGAAGGGAAGATCGTGTCAGTTCATACTGTAATTGCTGCCAATATCGCCACCTATTTCGACGGTCAGATACAATTAGTTTCCAATTTTGCGCATGATAGCGTTATCCAGAAAAATATCGGGGACATCCCCATAGTTCAATCCGAAATAGAGCACATCCTCAAAGAAAACTCTAGTTTCTATGATATCAGTGTGCTATCCACAAACGGAAAGGTTGTGGCAGCTACTAACTCGGCAGAAATTAACACAGATAAATCGGAAGATGCTTATTTTACCAATGCCAAAGCCGAACCTTATATTAAGGACATATATCATTCAAGCAGTACCAACCTGACCGGCTTTACCATTTCCGCTCCGATTGGACTTGATGAAGGTAGTTTAACCGGTATTGTTGTAGTGAGATATAAACTAGAGAAACTCAATCAAATCCTTGACGAAGCGGATGATATGATTGGAAGTACCGCCGATGTATATCTCGTCAACAAAGAGGACTATGTCATCACCGATACTCTCTTGGGGCAAAAAGACGCAGTCTTAAAACAAAAAATTGAAACTGAAGGGGTCAAGCGAGCCCAGAGTGGCACGGAAAATACCATCATTACCAAGGACTACCGCAATGTCGATGTTTTAGGATCATATGGGACTGATCTCAAAGATTCGATCGGCAAGGATTGGATTACTGTTGTTGAAGAAGATCTGTCAGAAGTTTATGCGCCGGCGGTGGCTCTTAGAAACAAAATATTATTAATCTCCCTGTTTGCAATCATTGCTATTATATTAGTATCATTGTATGCCGCTAAATCGATCGGTGATTTTATCAGAAAACCGATCCGTAGCGCCATTGAACAGATTTCTTCGGCGGCGGCTCAGCTATCGGCTTCGACCCAACAAATTTCGGCCTCCAGCCAACAAAATTCGGCTACTACCGAGCAAATAGCCTCCGGTGCAACCCAACAATCGCGTCAAGCCGAGGAGATTTCCGGGTCGGTAGCGCAAATGGCCTCAGCCATTCAGCAAATGAGCGCCTCAAGCCAAGAGGCGGCCGCCATGGCGACAAAGGCCAATGATATGTCGGATGCCGCCAGTAAATCAGGCGAACAATCCCAAAAAAGTCTGGAAGGTATCAAGGATGTTGTTACTACTGCCTCTGTCGCGGTTAATACATTGTCGGAAAAATCTCAATCTATCGGTGAGATGGTAGATACTATCACTAATATTGCCGAGCAGACAAATCTACTGGCTTTAAATGCCGCTATCGAGGCGGCTCGAGCCGGCGAAGCCGGACGGGGATTTGCTGTCGTGGCTGACGAGGTCCGCAAACTAGCTGAAGATTCGGGCAAAGCGGCCGGACAGATTCAGGAAACGGTCAAAGATATGCTGGCAACGATTGACGACACCGTTACCTCTGTCGGCGAGGGTTCAAAAACGGTAGACGGCGGTGTTGAAGTTATAAAAACAACTCTGGCCGGTATCCACGATATCAGCTCATCTATTTCCCAGAGTGCCAGCAAGGTTCAGGAAGTCTCAGCTGCCATCCAGCAACAATCAGCCGCCACCGAACAAATCGCCAAGACGATGGATTCGATTGCCGCCGTGGCGGAACAAAACTCCTCCGGCTCTCAACAGCTTTCGGCTTCGAGTCAGCAGTTCAACGCCTCAACCCAGCAAATTTCCGCTTCAGCTCAGCAACTTCAAGCTTTGACCAAGGATCTGGAGAAACTAGCCGGCAAAGCGGAAAAGGGCGAGTCGACTATCAGCGCCAGTGTTCCGACTACCCCGGTCCAGCCCAAGCCGATTGAAACAGCCGAGAAAGCGACGCCAGTCGTACCCGAACACAAGGCGGAGCCGATAAAACCGGTACATCAGCCGATCCACACTGCCCCGATCCATCATCTAGATGTCCCGCCGAAAGAGACACCAGTCTTTCACACTCCAGAAGTCAAGGCCGAGACAGCTATTGACAAGAAAGAAGATTCCGAAAATAATACAAGTGATACAAAGACGGAGCATGATTTCAATCAGCCCTCATCTTTGGGCATCCACCACGGCTATGTCAGCCATCAAGCTCCGGAAAAGAAAAACGAGCAAGAAGGGCCGGCCAATCCGTTTGGCAGATAAATATTAATCGGGATTACAACATGCAATTTTCAGAAGAGAACCTCCAGACGGCAGCTACAATCGGGGCCCAAAAGATTTCTGAGGCGTTTACCAAGCTATCAGGTGCGCAGGTGGTAACTGCCGCGCCAAAAGTAACCACCATGCCTCTCAAGGACGCGGTAGAGAACATCAAGCCAAAAGATGACCATGCTATCGTTGTTTATGCTCTATTATTATCTGGTGTTAAGGGCGCCACTTTGATGACTTTGTCGCGTGAAGATGCCATGATGTTAGTCGATCTTTTGGCTAGACAGCCGATTGGTACGACTGGAATCCTGAAAGATATCGACCGCTCGGCGATCAAAGAGACTCTAAACATTCTCTCCAATTCTTATGTAAATGCCTTGGCCCAAATATCAAATGTCGCTTTTGGCATCGATGTGCCGGCTATGATCACTTCGGAAAATCTAAACGATATTATCGATCGAATGCTAAAGGATGGTAGCCAAGGAGAGGAGCCGGCGATTGTTTTTGAAACAGATTTGAACATTAGCCAGCACAGCATCAAAGCATCACTATATTTATTATTCAATGAAGCTTTAGTTAATCAAGTAGAAAGAAAGGAAGAAAATGTCTAATGTGAACTCAAGCACGAAGATTTTGTTGGCGGACGACTCCGCTTTTATGAGAAAGATTCTGAAAGATATCTTGACCGGCATGGGAGCGACGACCTTTTCCGAGGCGGAAAATGGCAACGAAGCAATCGAAAAGATTTCAGCCGAGAAACCCGATCTGGTTCTTTTGGACATCATTATGCCAGAGCTTGACGGTATCGGTGTCTTGACGAAGTTGAAGGAATCGGGAAGCACTTCTAAAGTGGTGGTCGTGTCAGCCGTCGGGCAGGAAAAAATGATTGAAGATGCCAAAGCTCTTGGAGCCGCCGGCTATGTCGCCAAGCCTTTCGACAACGCCAAAGTAGTCGAAGAAGTGGAGAAAGCACTCGGTGGAGGATCAGCCCCAGCCGCCGCTCCGGAGGCATCGACTCCACCTGCACCCGCTCCCGAAGCTCCGGCACCGGCTGAAACCCCAGTTGCTCCGTCTCCTGAGCCAGCTCCGGCGGTACCCGCACCGGAAACTCCAGCCTCAACTCCGACTGAGACACCTGCTCCAGCCGCTCCGACAGATACACCGACAGAAACACCATCGGCCTAACTAAAAACCGACGAAATCGTCCCGAGCCTGCCGAGGGATCTCCACTAAAAACTAATAACTAAAAACTAAAAACTAATAAAAAATGTCTGAAGAAGAGGCAAAAAAAGTAATCTCACAAGTGGCGAGTCAGGGATCCTCGGCTGATGAGAAAAAACCGGAGGAGACAACTCAGCTTATCGTTTTCATGTTGGACGAGGAAGAATACGGCATCGATATCAACGAGCTCAAAGAAATCATCAAACTGCCCGAAGTAACCCCCGTTCCCAATACCCCGGAGTTCATCCGAGGAATATTAAACTTGCGCGGCAAGATCGTCGTTGTTGTCGATCTAGAAAAGCGCTTCAATCTGACCAGAACCGAAAAATCAGCCCAAAATCATGTCATTATCATTGAAAAAAATGACAACACTTACGGCATTATCGTCGACGAAGTGGAGGAAGTTTTGCGCATCCCCATTTCGCAGATCAAGCCGGTCCCGCCCCTTTTGACCAACAAGATTCATGCTGATTACCTTAAAGGGGTTGTCAGTTTAGAAAACCAGATGGACGAGAAGAAGGAAGTGGAGAAAGACACGGCTTCTGCTCCTGCTCACGCAGAAGCTCTTCATACTGATCAAAGTGCCATTCTCGCGGATAATAAAACCGATATTGCCGTACCTGAAAAAACTGAGTCGGACAAGGATCAAGATCAGAAAAGATCAGAGGACGGAGAAAATGCGGTTCGCTCTCGGCTTATTATTCTTCTCAATCCAGCCAAAGTTTTGGAGGAAAAAGAACTGATGATTTTGGACCAAGAAGTTAAGCAAGTGACCGGACAGGGAGACCAGACAAGCGTGGAACAGTCTGCTCCACTGGTTGCGGCAGATAAGCAAGAAGCCGCTCCTGAAATCAAGGAGGAGGTGAAGGAGCCTGCAACCGTAAATGAGACTCCGTCTGTTCCTGCGGTAGAGCCCCAAGATGGCGGAATAGTTGCGTCAGAGCAATAATTTAACGATAGGATTATATGGAATTTACAAAAGAGATTATCGATCGGGCGGCGGCGCTTGGCTCCAAGAAAGTGGCAGAGGCTTTTGCTAAAATATCCGGTTCGAGCGCCGACATCGGTGTCACAAGGGCTGAAGCAGTTGCACTGGACCAGATCCAAAATATAATTCAAGTCCCAGACGAACACTCAATCATTGTTTATTCGGAATTCCTCGCCGCCAAGCCGGTAGCCGGTATGACTCTTTTGATTCTGGGCCGCAAAGACTCGCTCTCTATGGTCGATCTTTTGAACCATCAGCCAGTCGGGACGACCGGGATTCTAAAAGATATCGATCGCTCTGCGATCAAGGAGACTCTAAATATTTTATCCAATTCTTATATGGCGGCTCTTGGAGAAGTGGCAAATATCGAGATAGGCATCGGTGTCCCAAATATGACGACGAAAGCAAGAATCGACGAGATTTTAGGCCAGCTTTCTTCCGCCGTCGGAAGCGCAGGCGAATATTGCGTTTACTTCGCTACCTCGATCGCCATTCAAGAGTTCAAGATTGAAGCGACAATCTATCTTATCTTCAGCAACGATGTCCCGGCAATTAGTAATAATCAAAGTGGGACAACACAATGAGAGTTACCCCATGTGTTCTCATAGTTGATGACGACCGCTTTTTTCTGGAGTTTTATCGGGCTGAGTTTTCCCAGCACAATTTTCAAGTTGAGTTCGCGCAGGACGGCGAAGAAGGAGTCGCTCAAGCCAAAAAACTGATTCCTGATGTCATCCTTCTGGATGTTATCCTGCCCAAAAAAGATGGTTTTGAAGTGTTGTCCGAGCTGAAAAGCGATCCAGCTACTGCAAAAATACCGGTAATTATTACTTCTACTCTTGGCAATGAGGCCGACATCAAAAAACTGCTTGATAACGGGGCGATAAAAAATTATAACAAAATCACCGCTCTGCCCAAGGATGTAGCGGTTTTTGTTGAGAGTCTGGTAGCACGTAAACCGGGTACGACTGAATCCGTCCCAGCTGCGCCAGTCGCTGCGCCATCCGAAACCAAGCTGACGCAAGAACAAATCAAAGCAGTTTTTCAAGATGGCCTGACCAAGATCGAAGGTTCATTGACCAAGCTTTTTGGCGGCAAAGTTTCTCTTGAAGATATGAATATATCGATGATTCCTTTCTCCGGCATAAAAGATCACATTGCTGAGATTTCCAAGGCAGCTGGCACGATCTATGTTTATTCTAAAATCAAGTCGAAGGAATCGGGCATTGCCATTTTGGCCATGAAACGCGATGATACCCTTACCCTGATCAAATTGATTGAAAAAGGCGCTACCGGACATGAACTTGGGTTGGAAATGAGCGACAATGTGATCGAAGAATTCTTCAACATCATTTTGAATAGCTTTTTGAACGAATTGTCAAAATCGGCCAAAGGACAGATGATGCCACAGCCCCCCAGTATTTCAAATTCGAGAGATATGATGGGCATTATCGAAAAGTTACGAATTCCTGATAACAATCCTGTTATCTTCATGGAAGAGTCATATATGGTCGAGGGTCTGGATATGGGTATCTCGCTCTACACTACTTTTGGCGAGGGGATATTTAATCAATAATCTGTAAGGTCGGAAATGGTAAATGAAAATACAAAGATTCTAGTGGTGGACGACTCCGCTTTCATGCGCCAATTTATTATCGGTTATCTCCACGAGGCTGGGTATGAAAAAATCTCCGAAGCGGCAAATGGTCAAGTCGCCCTTGATCTCTGCGAATTGGAGCCGTTTGACATAATTATTTTAGACCTAATCATGCCGGTGCTCGGTGGAATCGAAGTTATAGAGAGGTTGGCACCAAAAAAAGCCAATATTATCGTTACTTCTGCTGTTGGCCAACAACCGATGATCGATCGGTCGATGGCGCTTGGCGCCAAAGGCTATTTTGTCAAACCGTTTTTTGACGCCAAGGAGTTTTCTGCCAAGATCGAGGAGATTCTTCATGGATCAGAGTAGCAGAATCAAGGTATTGATTGTTGACGACTCTTTCTTCATGCGCAAGCTATTGCGTGATTTGTTGTCTAAAAATTCAAAGATAGAAATAGTGGGAGACGCCAAAGATGGTGTCGACGCCATCGGTCAAATTGCCATTCTGAAACCCGATGTAGTGACGATGGATTACAATATGCCGAATATGAACGGCTTAATGGCTGTTCGCGAGATTCTAAATAGTCCTGATAACCCTCCAGCCGTTTTGATGATCTCGGCTCACACAGTCGAAGGATCGCAAGAAACCTTTGAGTGTCTGCGGGCTGGTGCTGTCGATATTGTCGCAAAACCATCCGGCGAGCTTTCACTCGACATCGACAAAAAATTAGACGAGATAGTTGGCAAAATAATCATTGCTTCCAAGGCCAAGGTCCAGAAACCAAAACCGTTGTCTCCGAGGCACACCAAAAAACATTTTATGCCCTCAGGATCAGTCCGAGAGGTTGTCGTAATTGGTGCCTCGACCGGAGGTCCTCCGGTAGTTGAAAATATTTTAGCCAAACTGCCCGCGGATTTCAAAGCGGCTGTTTTAGTCGCTCAACATATGCCGGAAGGTTTTACTGCCAGTTTTGCCGAAAGATTAAATGGCCTATCGGGGATTCCGGTCAAGTTGGCTAAGACCGGAGATATTGTTACGGGCGGACAATGCTTGGTTGCTCCGGGCGATCACCACACCCACATAGAATCAAAAATTGTCGATGGCAAAAACCAGATAATAGTGATTGTTTCAACTGAACCAAGGGAGATAAAGCTCTCGCCCTCCATCAATATTCTAATGGAATCAGCCGCCAAGGTTTTCGGTCGAAATGTGATCGGAGTCGAGTGTACCGGCATGGGGGAAGACGGTTTATTAGGTGCCCAAGCGATAAAAAAGGAGGGTGGCGTTATTATTGCTCAGAGTTTGGATACCGCCGTTGTCGATTCGATGCCGGGAGAAATAATCAAAGCAAAATTGGCAGATATGGTATTGTCCCCCGATCAAATCTCTCACAAGTTATCAGAATATACGGAATAATATTATGGTAGATCTTTCCCAATTCAAGGATTTATATATTTCGGAAGCCGAAGATCATTTTCAAAAATTAAATGACAATCTTTTGCTACTCGAGAAGAACCTTGAAGATGATAAATTGCTCGATGAGTTGATGCGCTCTGCCCACACCGTAAAAAGTTCGTCTGCGACGATGGGATTTGCTAAAATGGCTTTCCTGACTCACATTATGGAGGATGTCTTTGATTTTGCCCGCAACAAATATATCAAGCTGACGCCGCAAATCGTGGAAGGGCTTTTCGAAGGCGTGGACGGGTTGGAGAAATCGTTAAAATCAATCCGCGAAGACAAGGGCGAAATCAATTTGGATGATATTTGTCAGAAAGTCAAAACTCTAACCGGTGTGGCGACAAATGGTACCGGTCCTTCTCCGCGCACGCCTGACGGTAAGCCGATTTTAGCTCAGCCTGTCGCCAATCAAGTCCCGGTGCCAGCCCCGGTTTCAGCCGTGCCGGTGGAGGAGAAAAAAGATGAGTCCCAAAACAAGCAGGATGAGGCGGAAGACACCAATCTTCAGATTGAACAAGTAGAGGAAATTTCTTCAATCAAGGTTTCGCTTGAGCGTCTAGATGCTCTGATGGAGAGCGTTGAAGAACTTTTAGTGGCAAAGATGAGGATGAATTCGATCGCAAAATTTGCCATGGAGCATGTAGCGGTTGGCGATAAAGATCCGCAAGCGTTAAAATTTAAATCTGTGGCCGATACTTTCGATCGGCTCATTTCAGGTATCCAGTACCAGGTAATGGAAACAAGATTAATTCCTTTGGGCCAGATTTTTGCTCGTTTTCCTCGGATGGTTAGAGATCTGGCATATAAACAAAAGAAAAAGGTTGAGTTTAAAGTAATCGGTGACGATCTGGAGCTAGACCGCAGTATCGTGGTCAAGATTGGCGAGCCTTTAGTCCATCTACTTCGCAACGCGGTCGACCACGGCATCGAAACCGAGGGCACCATTACGCTGAAAGCGGAAAGAGAGAAAGATTTTGCGATTGTCTCGGTTGAAGATGATGGCACCGGTATCAACTGGGATAATGTTGCAGAAGCGGCGGTCAAAAAGGGTTTGGTAGATAAACGTCCGGAAAATCAGAAAGATATGATAAAGTTACTTTTCCGAGGCCGACTTTCAACCAACGCGGAAGTGACCGAAACATCCGGCCGCGGCGTCGGACTGAGCGTGGTCAAGAAATATGTCGAGCAGTTTTCCGGCAGTGTCGATGTCCTATCACCAGTCGCAAATGGCAAAGGCACTCGTTTCTCAATGCAGCTTCCTCTTACTCTTGCCATCATTGACGCCCTAATCGTCAAATCGGGAGACTCGCTCTATGCCATTCCCTTCGCTAGTATTGACAGGTCGGTGGTCGTCAAGCAAGAAAATGTTAGGGGGATGGCTGATCAAAAAGTGGCGATTGTCAACAATGTCAGCATCCCGATGATTTTTCTATGTAAAACATTTGACCACAAAGAGGGGTCTGATAATATTGAATATAAAGTAGTCTTAGTGAAAAATGGCACCGAGAGAGCCGGCTTGGTTGTTGATGAGATCATCGATCAACAGGAGATCATTATCAAGCCTCTTTCTTCAGTAATTAGCGATACAAAAGGTTTCGCCGGTTCAACTATTTTGGGAGACGGTAAAACAATTTTGATTCTGGATATCGCCGGCCTGATTGAGAACGAGAAAGTAACGGAGGTTGGGCTAGGCATTCTAAAGGAAGGACCAGCATGACTGAGATTGTTTCTGACGAAAAAAAAGATCAGATCAAGGAAGTAATCAACATTGGCGCTTCTAGCGCAGCGACTGCTCTATCGACTATGATCAACAACACCGAGGTCAAGATGTCTGTCCCCGAGATCATTATCGAAAAAGTTGAAAATGTTTCGCGCGACTTTGGCGATGTCGAAAAATTAACAACAGTTATTCTCTTGAAAACTTCCGGTGACTTAAACGGCATCATTTTCCTAATTTTTGAGCCAGACGAGGCCTTGCGATTAGCCGGCATGTTAACCCATCAACACGATAAAGAATTAAATGTCTTAGACGATATGGACCGCTCGGCCTTGAAAGAAGCCGGCAATATTCTTTCGGGAGCATCTCTAGCGGCGCTGGCGAAATTTATAAATCTTAATATTAATCATTCTATTCCGGAAGTGGCGACTGATATGTTGGGAGCACTGGTCAATTCAATTGTGGCCGAATTTGGCTATGCCGATGATGATATTTTGATGTTTAAGGTTGGTTTTGCCATTAAGGATAAAAGCGTTAAGGGTAATTTTTATTTTCTTTTTGACGCCCCATCCACTCAAAAGATTATTAGCGCTACTAGTCAGAAGGTTACCAATAATGAATAGGATAGCGGAAATAAATACCGGCCAGATGGCAGTTTTTAATGGTAATGTCACGATCCGGACAAGCGGTATCGGTTCTTGTCTGGCCATTGTTCTTTATGACGATAAAAATAAAATCGGCGGTATGGCTCATGCCATGCTACCAAGCAAAAGCGCGCCGGCTAATAATGATGTTGTTGATAAAGCTAGGCAAAATATTATAATTGGAGCAATGGAAGCCAAATATGTAGACGACGCCATTGATTTATTAATTAGCAAAATCGAAGAATTTGGCGGTAAAAAAGAGAATCTCAAAGCCAAACTAGCCGGCGGAGCAAAAATGTTCCAAATTCTTTCTGGAGACAACACTGGTGTTGGTTTTAGGAATATTGAAATGGCGAAAAAGCATTTAGCCGATCTGGGTATTATGGTTGAAAGTGAAGAAACCGGCGGCACAGCCGGCCGCACGGCCGAGCTTGACCTTTCAAATGGTTTAGTTAATGTGACAACGAAAATGTGATATAGTATAGTCAGTCTATAGTTGGTAGTTTATAGTTTTTAGTTCGAACAGGAACTGAAATTAATCTTTCTAAAAACTAAAAACTAAAAACTAAAAACTAGGTGCTAGAATGAGCATTAGTTCAGCCGAATTAAAAACATTGCTGGTCGGAAGCAATTTAGTTGACTCCGCCGCTTTTGAGGATGCGCAGAAGTTGGCAGAAACTGAGAAAAAGTTCGTTGGCGATATCGTGGTCGACAAAGGCTTAATCGGCGAGGAGCAGTTAGCCCAGGTAATAGCTAATTTCCTGACAATTCCCTATGTTGATCTTTCGCAACAAAGTATTGCCGATGATATTTTAAATATCATTCCACAGGTGGTGGCCAAGAAACAAAGGATCATTTCGTTCAAGAAAGATGCTAGCGGATTACATTTGGCGATGCTTGATCCGACCGACATGCAGACAAAAGAGTTTCTGCAAAAGAAAACCGGCCTGCCCGTTGTAGCCTATATTACTTCAAAAAGCAGTGTCAAAAATGCACTCATCCTTTATAATAAAAATGTTGAGAAGGCCTTTGAAGAAATTATCGCCGAGAATGTTAATGCGGCTCAAGGTACGCCCGGGGCTGAACCGCCGATCATTAAAATTGTTGACGCAATTATTACTTACGCCTATCAAAACAAAGCCTCGGATATTCACATCGAAGCTTGGAAACACCAGTCTGTCGTCAGATATAGAATCGATGGTGTCTTGCATGATATCGTCACTTTGCCGCTTGAGCTGTATCCGCGGGTGGTGACCAGGGTAAAAATATTATCCAGTTTGCCAACCGATGAACACCAAGCGGCTCAAGACGCCAAGATCAGCTATGAGACAGAGGACGGCGAGCTTGATCTCCGAGTTTCGATCGTGCCGGTCGTCGATGGCGAAAAGATTGTGATGAGGCTTCTGTCGGCAAGCTCCAGGCGTCTTACCTTATCTGACCTAGGGCTATCGGAGAGTGATCAAAAAAAGGCGGAGGAGGCCTACAAGAAGCCCCACGGCATGATTCTAGTAACTGGGCCGACCGGGTCAGGCAAGACAACTACGCTTTACGCCATATTGAAAGTATTGAACACGCGTGATGTCAACATTATGACGATTGAGGATCCGGTTGAATATGATATCCGAGGTATCAACCAGATTCAGGTAAATGAAGTCTCTGAACTGACTTTCGCCAAAGGCTTGAGAACGATCGTCCGTCAAGATCCCGACGTCATACTGGTCGGAGAAATCCGCGACGATGAGACGGCTGATATCGCTGTCAATTCAGCTATGACCGGTCATCTGGTTCTTTCTACCCTTCATACAAATGATGCCGCTACCACTTTTCCTCGTCTGATGGACATGAATGTTGAGCCATATCTAATCGCTTCCAGCATAAATGTGGTTATCGCCCAGAGGTTAGTCCGGTCCATCTGTGTCAGCTGTCGGGCTAGCGTCGAAGTAAAACGGGCTGATCTAGAGAAACAATTTTCAGCCGAATTGATCAGCAAAATGTTTGGCAATGACGAGGTATTACGTTTTTATGCCGGTAAAGGTTGCTCTATCTGTCATGATACAGGCTACGCCGGCCGAATCGGCACATTCGAAGTTTTGATTCTGGATGAGGAAATAAAGAAAGCGATTGTGGACCGGAGCGATGCTGACCTGATCAACGAAATCGCAATTAAAAATGGCATGACGCCAATGATCGAAGACGGTCTCGACAAGGTGAAAAAAGGGTTGACCACAATTGATGAGGTGATCAGGGTCACGATGGAAAACGCCTCCAAGAAATCGCCCGATGATGTTCAAGCGCCTGCTAGCTCGCCGACTCCAGAAGCGATTGCGCCGGCAGCACCAGTGCCACAACCGGAGTCAGAGCAAAAACCAAGCACCGATCAAACGCCGCCGCCATCATCTAATTTTTGATTCCATATGTCATTATTCTCATCTAACAAAAACATTATTTATCTGACCAGGAACAAGCTCTGGTTTATCGATCATTCGACCAAAGAAAAGACCAAGCTTTCTTTGGATTGGGATGGCCGTGACGCCAAAGCTGTTCTTGCCGAGTACAAAAAAAGATCCCATGCTAGCGATCTCAAGATAATTCTCGGTAATGATATCAGCTATGTTTTAAATATTCAGATTCCTGTTGCAAAATCGAACCAAGAGGAAATTCAAAGGATTTCCAACGAGCTTATCCCGGAAGACATTTCGAATGAAAATATGTCGTGGAAGGCTATGGGTAAGCCGGAGTCAAATATGAGCGCTGTTCAAATAATTTCTGCGCCCAAATCTATATTACAAACCGTCTCGGACTCTGCAACAGTAAACCAAATCAAAATAGAAAGTTTTTGTCCTGTTGCGATTCTCTTGGCTCAATCCATTCCCAATAAAATCGGTCCAAGTCTCGTTGTTTGGTCTGGGGAGGAAAAATTGGCGGTCGTAGTAAAACAAAATATCATTTATGCCTCAAAGACGATAGACAAGAATCCGCCGACTGAAATTCAAGCTCTGCTCGATTTCGCAAAGGACAAGTACGGGCTAGATATTATCGAGGCCTTCCTGCATTGGCCTCAGGATTCGGCGGTATTGCCCGCGACAATAAAAGGACAGAAGCTAGATTTCGACTTGTTTGATTGCATGGAGAAATCATACACCCAAGAAAAGGAGAAGGATAGCGGCCTCCAGATACTGAAACCCTTGGTTGTCGAGGCGAAGGAAGACAAGAAAGTTGAAACCACTACTTTCAGTGCCGAGCCAAAGGACGGCCAGTCAAAACCGGTTCAAACTATCGGGGCAGCAAGCCCCCCCAAAAGCGAAAAAAAATCATCGCCTTTCCTGGCCATTATTCTCGTCGCTGTAATAGTTTTATCTCTGGCATATATTGTTTGGAAATTCTTACAATAGCCCTCCTCTTATGTGTTTTGAAGCATTCGATTGAAAAAAATCGAATTTTTTGGTAGAATTGCTTGAATGAAGGGATCGGTAGCTCAATTGGTAGATTTACCCTGCGCCAGCCTGGCGGGCCCGTAGCTCAATGGTAGAGCAGACCGCCGCTGAGGCGGTTTGGTTCATTTGTTTCAAGTTGGAGGAACGCTAGCTCAATTGGTAGAGCAGTGCCCTCTTAAGGCATTGGTTCTGGGTTCGAGTCCCAGGCGTTCCACCAACTTGGAATAAGGATACAAAATGTGGTATGTTTATGCGTTGAAAGGCAACGCGAGAATATATATTGGGATGACATCGGATCTTAGAAGGCGTTTTGCAGAGCACCAAGAAGGGAAAACGCATTCTACAAGTCGGATGGGCAAACTCCAACTTGTTTATTATGAAGCATTTCTTTCGAAAAAAGACGCGATATGTCAGGAGAAATTTTACAAAACAGGTCGCGGCAGAGAAGTCCTGAAAGAGAAGCTGAAAGAAGGTTTGAAAATAGAGCCTAGAAAATTCTAGTTTAACTAGATTCTCAGTTCTAAGCTCTCAGTTCTCAAAACTAAATATGGCCTCATCGTCTAGTGGTTAGGACGCCAGGTTTTCATCCTGGTAACAGGGGTTCGATTCCCCTTGAGGCTACCAAATGGGACATGATTGTTCAAGACATCCAAAATACTGGTGTAGAAGGGGCTAATTTGGGTGTTCGAATAGCCATTTCCCGACCATAGCAATCCAGAGGGGTATATCGAACACAACAAGATTCTCTTCTGTTCTAAGTCGGAATCGATATAGGTTTGCGAGATGTCAGTCAGTTTATTTTTAACAAATTTCGAAATTGCCTCTAAATTATATTTTTGAATTAGCTCGTCGTTCTTAGCGATTTGAAGGGTTTTGATTTTCTCTTCCACTATTTTGTTTTGTTCTCTAAAGATTTCATCGGAATAAATTCCGGCGACATTCTTTTCAATTAAAGCTTGGCGAAATTTGTACAATTCGGAAAGTTCACCGTCGGCTTGGTCTCTTCGTTTTTGCCATGTAGCAATTCTCTCGTAGTATTTTTTGCGCATCCAAGCATTAAACAATCCGACGGTTTGATCGGTTAATTTGATATTTTCTAATTTCTCAATCGTTGCCGATTCCATTGTGTCAACAGCAACATTTGAAGCCGACCCACCGCAACGATTTCGGCAAAAATAATAGCCGTAGCGTTTCCGCTTGCCTTTACTCCACCCGCCGGTAAATGAAGTTCCGCATTTTGCGCATTTCACAATCCGACGCAATGGAAAATCAGGATTATCTTTATTTCTTCGCATGAGCGGCATCGAAATACTATGATTCCGACCGTCCAAAATCGCCTGCACTTTATAATATTGTTCCTCGGTAATCATCGGTGTGTGCTGACCGTTGACCTCTTCTACGTATCTTTCAGAGGTAATTTTTCCGGCATAAAATTTATTACGAAAAAATCTGTTGACGGTTTGCGGCCTTAGCATAAATTCTTTGCCTTTTTCTTTCCGGCCGCCTCTTAAACCCTGTTCATTCATAATCACGGCCATTTCCCGCAGAGTTTTTGTGCCAGTAGCCATTAAATCCCAAGCCGACTTCATCTTGTCAAAAGTCTCACCATCTTTTATGGCATAGCCGTTTTGATTGATATATCCGAGTGGAACATAGCCGTGGTTTAATCCGCTTAGAAATCTGGCTCGAAGTCCATTTCTGCTTCGTTCGCCACGAACGTCATTATCCATTTGAGCAAAACCGGCCAGCATTGTTTCGACAAATTTTTCCGTCGGACTGTTGCCGGTCGGTTCGGTAGCCGAAACCAATTTAATTTCACATTCGGCTAATTTTTTCCTAATTGCCAAATAATCCGATGTCTGTCGAGAAATGCGGTCTAACCGATAAACAATCACCGCGCCGATATCCTTCTTATTCTTTCGGCAGAATTCCAACATTTTAATTAACACCGGTCGGCCTTGAATAGTTTTAGCCGATCGGCCCTCCTCGCGAAAAACTTCCAGGACTTCCAGTCCTCTTCTTTCAGCTTCTTTCCGGCAAATATCTTCCTGTGTATCAAGCGAATAATTATCAACTTGTTCTTCAGTTGATACTCTGAGATAAATTAAAGCTTTGCCCGACGGCTGCTGCGCTTTCCCAAATTGTTCCATTTAGCCCTCCTTTAATAATTGTTTTAATGTCTTATTTTCAAAAAGTTGCTTCTCGAAAATATCCAGCCAAGATTCGAGCAGGGTTTGAAATTCAGTAATATAAGTTTTTAGTTCTTCATCGGAAAGATTAACGACCGCTTCTCCCAAAATCTGTCTGGCCTGTTGGATTCGATTTTCCTCTTTAGTTCCGACGAATAAATTATTGAGAGCCGATTCAAGAGTCGCTTTTTGGTTAAAGAGTTCATTAACGACCGGCTTTTTTGGCAATATATTTGTTCGATTAGTTTGAATTGAAGGCTTAATAAAAGTCGGAGCCATGAATGCCTCGATATTCAAAAGTTGTGTTTGAACTGGTGCCATCTACCCTCCTGACTATCTTTATATTTATAGCATACTATAGATATATTTATAGTGTCAAGGGGGCAATTAACAGGTTCGAGAGTAAATAAAAATCTGGTTATCCACAGAATCGAACACTAATTATGTCTCGCCTAAAGCGTCGATTCTTTGACCTAGAAAAGTGTCAGCCGAATGACACTAAATTAGCCGTTTCCCAATCTTAAAACGAGCAAAAACAACTACGCTATCTTTATATATATTACTAATCTAACTTTTAGTCTATCTACCAATCAATAATGAAACAGACAAACCAGCAACTACAACTCAAACAAAAACAAACTGAAATTCTCACCCCCTTTTTTTTATCTCTTTCGCTTCCTAAACAGAAATCATATTCAAACACTCCTCGGACACAAATACCACGGCCGCGTCTTTTACTGGCTTAACGAGCCTACGCTCACACCGTATTGGTTCCGCTAAGAGTTAGTGGTAATATTAAAGTATGGATAAAGAAAATGGATCTAATTTCAATTTTAACCAATCGGTAGAAAACGAGCCTGGTAGTTTTGATATAGATGCACAGCTGACCGAAATTCTTGCCGGTGATTGGGATGAAAAACTTACGACCGAAAGTTATGAAGAATCAGCAGAGGCTTTAAACGAAGTAAAAGCCCTAAGAGAATGGCGCGATAAGAGCCGTTTATCGCCATTCTCATCATTCTACCGGCTTTTTGAAGCAGCCGGTGCAATCGATCAGTCTGATCTCGATTCTGAAACCAATAATAAATTGAAAAGAGCTCTCTCTGACAGGATGATGTTGCGCGCTCAAGGACTTTCACCAAGGGTCGCTGATATCTATAAGGCCATGCTCGCCCAAATGGATGGTACTAAATATAGTCCACAATTTGAGGAAACTGCCAAAAAAATTGAAGAGCTCCGAGACTCCGGTGATTTAAGCCTGCTTTTAAGCGGCAATGTTCCTTACGCAGTCAAAGCAAATCGAGTCACCACACGCTTACAGGGAGAACTTCAGGGTCGACGAGCACTTGATCGGCGAGATCGAAAAAATAAAGAACAAGAGTCAACCGAACAACCGACTACGCCGCCGCCAGCCCAAGACGAAAGCAAACCAGGCATGGATGAAATGGAAAAAGGTAAAGAAGGCGAAGCGGCGGCAATCTGGACTATTTCTCCAGCCTATGGCGGTTATTTCAGGCAGCAATCTTTCGATGGTTGGGATAGTCAAAGCAATAAATGGCGGCAGAGTAATTATGAATACCAAAATGTTCAAATTACTGGGTCTGAAATTAAAAATCCGGATGGTATTAAAAAAGTTTCCGCCATGCTCCCCGCCAGCCAGTGGACACGATTGCCCTTACCTTATAACTATCATTTATCAACCGAAAATTTACCTTGCGAAGTCAAAATCGACCAGAATGGCGACCACATCGTCTATTCACAAAACGACGGGCCTGTAGCTTTTGAAATAATCGAAGGGGTTTCCAATAATCCAATAGTTAGACCCGAAGGAGAACTTCAATTTACTCCCAATTTTCAAGAAGATACTATTGCTCAATTAAAAGAAATCGCCGGCACTAAAAAGGGCAATCTAGCTAAATCGAGAGCGGCAGCCAGCTGGACAATCCGGCAATTAAATTATTCAAATAATAGTTCCTTTAACCAAATTTATGATGCTGATCCTAACGGCTATATCGCCGCAATCGATAAACATCGCGAAGCTGATTGCGATGTCGGCAATACCTATTTTGCCGCTCTTTGTTCAGTTTTAGGCGTTCCTGTTCGACATGTAGTCGGTCATATGGTCAAGGGTAAAGACACTGAAGGAAATTCACGAATTACTAGTGGCACAGGACACGCTTGGAGCGAAGTTTGGGATGAAAGAGAGTCGATTTGGGTGCGTCTTGACGCTACTCCATCAGGCGATCCAGATATGGAATTCGAGTGGGATTTACCAAAAGGTGAGACTGGCGAGCCGGTACCAGGTGATTATGGCGAACGCGAAGCTGTCGGGCCAACGGACGAATATTTGGCCGAATTGGAAAAGAAGCTAGCCGAACTGACCGAGCAATTATCTTATACAACCGATGAAAGACAATTAGCCCAAGCAACCGGGGTGGAATTAAAAGAAGCCCGTCAGATCGTTAAAGAAATCGCCGAAGCTGAAGACACGCGCTTGCCCGGCGGACAGCGAGTCGTTGATTTACTGTCTCAACTTTTTTCATTAATTATAGAGGCCAGGCGAACGGCTGCGCCTGATTATACCGGTCCGCTTCGAAAACGCGAAGGCGGCGAGGAAATCGAAGATATTGTCGCGCATAAAATTGGCATTGAAGCCCATGAAACCGATCCGCGTAGCCGGCAAAAACCATACGAGAAAGAACAGATCGAACAAATTTTCGGTGGTTTCGATCTCTATATGATCGGTGATAAATCCGGTTCGATGAGCGAAACCGTTGATGGGGAAGCAAAATGGCAAATTCAACGACGCGCCGAATATCTGATTTTTTCTGCCCTCAACCGCTTTGAACGCAATTTAGAAAAATCCAATACCCGATCAAGACAACCGCTTTCGGTTAGATCTCAGGGAATTTCTTTTCGTGGTTCAGACGAAATAGATGAGGACAAACCGCTTTCTAACGAGCTTTCGCCTGCCGATAAAGTCAAACTCTGGCATAGTCTGGGTAATCAAGGTATGGGAAATGGAGACGTTGCCGCGCTGTCGCACATTTATCAACAAATTATAGCGGAACACGAAGAAATTGAACGCCAGGGTAAAACAGACGATCGTTTAAGAATCGTGATTGCTTGCTCTGATGGCTATCCGGACAACGCAGCCGGTGTGCGAAATTTGGCCGAAGGTTTAGGTGGACTAAATTCAGTGGTTGTCGGTTTGGGTCTAACCGAGACGGCAGCTACCATCCCAACAATTTTTAACACGCCGAATAGTCGAGGCGAAGTCGTCCAAGACATTAACCATTTACCGGCAGTGGTGGCTAAACATGTTATTCTTGAAGCCACCAAGCTTTTTCCGGAAAAAAGCAAAAAGTCGGTCGAGCAAATGATCGCTTCGATTCTTGCCAAATTCCAAGCAATCAATTAAGATTAAAATATGGAACAAGAAAGACAACCATTTGACTTGCAGCCCGAAGTTTTAGACCGTAACGAAGGCGAAAAAGCCAAGCGCGAACGCATGATTCGACGTTATGTTGAAGGTCAGGTAATCGCTTTCGAACCGGATATTCAGACCGAAGACCTAACGGACGAGTTTGCGAATCTTCCAACCGCCCAGAAAGCCAATCTTTTATATGAAAAGCTAATGGCGAGATATAACGCTCTTCGAGATATTAGAGAAGCAGAAGGAACCGAAGGCGCACAGCAACCAGAACCAATTGATCCATACTTGATCTCGGAAATCAAAACCCTTTGGGACGACGAAGACACGGCTAAACTTTTTTGCAGTCGTTATAGCGAAGCCCGGATTGATGCTAAACTTTATCGCTTATCCGAACTAGGAACTCGCTACCAAGGTTTAAATAAAACAATCTCGCAAAAAGAAAACCAATTCGAAGCTATTTCCCAAGACCTTTTTTTAAGAAAAGTGACCCGACCAGATCAGCTCTCAGCGACACGCGGACGAGCAGAACGTTTAGCTAAGGAATTAATCCGACTTCGAAATGAGCGTGAAGAAATCACGGAACTAAACGGCCTTCCGCCAATTCCAGAGAATACCAATATCGCCGCTCAAGTGGCCTACGAGAGGCTGCATGATTATCATAACCAAGCCAAAGAAGGGTTTGTTTGGCTAGATTCAAGAATAGATATTCATCATCAATCAATTGCGGCTTTGCAAAACGGTCGTTGGCCGGTCTTAGTCGGCGAAGCCGGTTCGGGCAAATCAGAACAAGCCGATGCGGCCGCCAAAGCTTTGACTGGTCAAGATCCAACCCATTTGGCCTGTAGTGAACGCACGAGCGAACGAGATATGATCTCTAATAAGGAAATCGATTCGGCCACCGGCGGCAGCTTTGATGCCTATGGCCCGGTCATGCAGGCGGCCACCGGCTTTGAAGATTCAAGGCACGACATTCCGACCTCAACGGGGCGAATAGTCCGTTTTGATGAATCCGGTCGCCTCGGCTCTCAGGGTTATGCCATTATTAAGGAATTACGGCAAAAACACGCTGGTGATTTATTGTTTGGTAAGCCAGTACTACCTGGTTTTGGTTCAATTTGGACAACCAATCCGGTCGGGCCACGCTACCCTGACCGCAATGAACCGGATCCAGCCATGCGCAGGGAGCTCGCTTACATCAATGTTGATTATCCGCCGCAGACAACCGAGAATCCAGAAATTTTTGAATTTATGCTGGCCAATCTAATGGATGAAAACGGGCATATCTCCATCTCAAGAAACGAACTCACGCCAGCGTTTCAGGAAACTCAACTTTCAAAACCGACAACAATCGGCGATTATATGAATTATCCGGCAGGAATTTTGACAGCAGAAGAGATTATCGAATTAAATCAGACGGATCCTAGATTAATAACCGGTAAAGATGAAATTATCAATGATCCGACAGACCCAAGTCACGGTACTCTTTGGCGATTGTCTTTTGCGGTCAGGGAACTCCAAAACGCTTTCGAGTCGGGTAATGCGGAAACTGTGCCAACCGAACCACTGAAATTCACTACAGACGCTGATGGGAAAATTACCATATCGCCAAACGGAGCAGAGACTCTAACTTTGGCTACTTCCACGATTACCTTGGGTGAAGTAGCCAGTTGGATGAAGGGCTTTCTGGATCGCAAACTTAAGGATAATCCGGAATTTCAAACCGATAATTTAACTGAATGGATTCAATTTAAGCTGGAAAATTATCTCAAGCAAGCTGATGAACAAGATACGGATAAAATCAGAGCTATTTTCGAGCATTTTCACCTATTTGATCAAGTCAGTAGTCCGCATGAAGAAAAACCTTTAATCCCACAAGAAATCGGTTATCTCTCGCCGCGCGTACCCAGGCCCTTACATTTGCGCGAACCGGAAATAAAGACGGTGGATACATTAATCCAAAATTTATTAAATAACCCGAATATTCCCGATTCGGTAAAAGAGCATCTCAAATCCAATGAGTGAAAGAGTGCCAATTCAAAATTCCGCCGATGAATTTTTGTCCCCCGAAGAAAAAGAAGCTCGGGGCATTCTTTTAGCTCAAGAAATCACAGCCCTAAGAAAAGAAAACACCCAAGAATCTCAGGAAGTGGCAATTGCCAAAGCTCAAGAACTCGAACGGCTATTTGCTCCACAAGCCATTCCAGAAAACGAGCCCGAGCTTTACTCTACTACAGAATTGACATTAGAGGATGGTGCTCATGTATTAATACGTCCTGAGAATTTCTCGATTCAAAAAGACAGCAAAACACACAACCTTTTTCCAGGCAGCACTTTTAAGTTGTCGGGCGTTCGAGTCAGATTTAAGGGTTTAGTCGATACAACCGATCCTAACACCGAAAACCACAATAAACCGGTGATCGAGATCGACATCGCGGCCGGAGGTGGACTTCATCAAATTATTGAGCCGGCCACAATCGAAATCGAAGGAAGCGACTTTTGGAGCTGGGAAAAACTGACGCCGGAAGTAATCGAACAGCAGTTGGCCGCATGGCAAACCGTTTACAATGAAATCGGTTTAACTGAGGTCAATTTGCCTTCCAACGAAGCCTTGCTCGCTTACCTGTCCGACAATCAGGAATTTATTGAACTGATGCAGAGAAAAGAGCAACAAGGTTTTACTCAAATGGTCATCGCGCCTCTAAAAATTAAAGATATGATTGACAAACTGAATACCGCTATCAAAGCCCATGGCGGGACAGATCAGTATCTTTCCGACACATGGAAAGAGATGCTTAAAGATGAAACAAAAACTCATTATTTTGTAAATCTTGGACAAGATCAAGGTTCCACCATAAGCCAAATTCAAGCCAAACCCGAAGATTTCGGAGTCTTAAATGGTTGTTTTGTCTCTTTTGTTGAACCTCGCCAAAATATTGTAAAAAGAGATGAACCAGATGTCACTGATCCGACCGGCCGCAAGGCGATCAAAGGCGGTCTGAACGCCCAAGCGTATCAGGATAAATACTTTTCCGGCGCTGACCCAAATTATCAGGGCGAGCAAGCAATGATTCCTCAAGAATGGTTGGCATCTTTTGCCGCCGACCTCTACAATAAATACCTTAAAGACAACCGCCAAATGGACGCTTCCACTCCCGTGACTAATCTAATGGATGCGGCGACTGTGACATGGTTTACCTCCACTTCAGTCCCTGGACGCGGCGATTTGCCGTATGCGTATTGGAATTCCGACGATCGGCAGTTGTACTTCCACGACTACGGCCCGGCGAGTTCGTCTGAGCTCCTGGCGCCGCGTCCCTCGGTGAGAAAGAAATCTTGATATTTAATCTTTAGATTTTTCTTGTTTCTTTTATCTTTTTACTTTGGGGATTCCAAAGGGGTGACCCCTTTGGAGCGTCCGAAAAATTTTTTTCAAATAAAGGCAATTATGCGCGAATCTGAGCAAAATCAAAATTTAGGCAATGAAGTTCTGAGTGAAGAAGAAAAGGAAGCTCGGGGTATTCTTTTGGCCCAGGAAATAGTGGCTTTGCAAAAAGAAGGGACAGAAGAAGCAAACCAAGCGGCAATCGCCAAAGCCCAAGAGTTAGAGAAACTGTTTACTCCTTCGGCTGAATCAACCCGAGAACCGGAACTCTACTCCAACACAGAACTGACGTTAGAAGATGGTACTAAAGTTTTGGTGAAACCCGATAATTATTCTTTTATTAAAGACAACAAAACAATCAACCTCTTCCCGGGCAGTCTATTTAATTTATCGGGCGCCCGCGTCAGATTTAAAGGACTAGTCGATGACAGCGATTTAAGAGCTGAGGAACGCGGTAAACCGGTGCTGGAACTTGAAATCGAGAGCGGTGGAGGTCTTCATAGAATCGTCGAGGGATCGGAAATCATCGAAAACGGTGAAGATTTTTGGAACTGGGAAGTTTTAACCCAAGAAGTGATTCAGAAACAATTAGCCGAGTGGCAGGATGTCTATCGAGCGTTGGGCGAAGTCCATCTTCCTTCTGAAGAAGCGCTTTTAGCCTATCTTTCCAGCGACCCAGAGTTTGTCGAGCTGATGCAAAAAAAAGAACAACAAGGTTTCACCCAGATGGTCATCGCCCCCTTAGAGCTCAAAAAGATGATCGACTTACTCAATACAAAGGTGAAAGCGCAGGGCGGTCAGGATAAAGTGACATCAAGCACTTGGGATGAGATCCTGGCTCACGAGGATCAAATCCAATATTTTGGTTCTATTAACGCCAGTAACGCGCCTGAAGGGGGCCAGACAATAGGCCAGATTAAGGCCAAGCCGGAAGTTTTCGGCATCCTAGATGGTTGTATGGTCTCATTTGTTAAGCCAAGGCAAAATCTGCTTAAGAGCTCTGAAGCAGACGAGATCGATCCGACCGGTCGGACAGAAATTAAGGGCGGAAAAAAAGCCAAAGAATATTTAACCCAATACTTTTCCGACAAAGACGCCAATTACAGCGGTGAACAAGCCATGATCCCGCAAGAATGGCTGGGTTTATTTGCTAAAGATCTATATGACAAATATTTAAAGGATAACAACCGAATGGCTGGCAGTGTTACAAATCTACTCGATACCGAAACCGCCACATGGTTTATTTCCACTTCGTTGCCGGGGCGCGACGGTTTGCCGTGTGCGGTTTGGGATTCCGGCGTTCGGCGGTTGGGCTTCGTCGGCAGCGGCCCGGCGGATTCGCTTGAGTTCCTGGCGCCGCGTCCCTCGGTGAGAAAGAAATCTTGATATTTGGTCTTTAAAGTTTTCTTAATTTTTATTTTTAGTCTTTGGGGTTTCCAAAGGGGTTGACCCCTTTGGAGCGTCCAAAAAATTTTACCGGTGAAAAGTTACCCGTCTCGGGACGGGCTGCCGCAGAATCGGAAGCAGATGAATACGGTCTGAAATCCATATTTTGGGATTTATTCAGCGTATGCCTCTCCGAAAAAAACATAAATTTTCTCACGTCGAGCCCTGTCTATCCGTTTAAGCGGATGAAACAAGCAAACCAATGCGTTATTTTGAGAAGCGTTCTTGAAATAATCTTAGATAGTCAGGGTCGCCAAGGGACGCGACAATTTGCCGTATGCGAATTGGAATTCCGACGATCGGCAGTTGAACTTCAACGACAACGACCCGACGAATTCGAATGAGAACCTGGCGCCGCGTCCCTCGGTGAGGAAGTTTAAAATTAACGCAAAGATTTTATCCAACCGCCGAGCATGCGACCTGTTTCTAAGAGTTGTTTTTGTGTTTGAAAGATTTTCGTTTCGTTGGCAATCTTTAGTTCTAAAAAAAGTCTTAATTTTAATATTGCCACCTCCAAATGACTTTCAGCTATAATTAGGTATGAAGATTTAAGCTGTTTCGGCGCATTTTTAGCCATAATCAGCTCTTTCAAGAGATCAAGAATGCTTTGTTCAATGCTGATGCCAAGGCCATATCGCCAGCGCTTTTCAAGATGACCCGTGATATCAACGACGGCTTTATAAGTCTCATAAGTTAAATTAATAATTGGCAATGTATCCATTTAATACTAGTATATCAAATATTTGGCGCTCATGGCAGGCTTTTGTCGCTGGCAAAAACAAAACTTTGGAATTGGAGGAATTTTGGTACAATTTAGAGGAAAATCTGGAAAAACTCCAACAGGATATTGAAAGTAGCCAATATAAGCACGGCACATATCGCCGATTTATTGTCTGCGATAACAAGCGAAGAGAAATCCGCGTCGCTTCGATCCGCGACAGAGTAGTTCATAGGTTACTTTATGATTATTTAGTTGATATCTGCGATAAAACCTTTATTTTTGACGTTTGGTCTTGTCGAAAAAACAAAGGTCTAATCGGAGCAATTGAAAGAGCACAAAAGTTTTTGCACAAAAATCCACAATCAGTTGTCTGGCGAACCGATATTAGAAAATTTTTCGATAATATCGACCGAGAAGTGCTTTTATCGGTTCTAGAAAGGAGAGTTCAAGATAAAAAAGCACTTTCATTACTCGATGAGGTGATTGACGGCGGCCGCGCAGGCCGTCTCTCTCTCTCTCTCTCTCTCTCGACTTTCCGCCCCCAAAAGGTATTCCCATTGGCAATCTGACGAGCCAAATTTTAGCGAATATTTATATGAATGAGTTTGATCGATATGTAAAACATTCATTAAAAGTTAAGTATTATTTGCGCTATGGCGATGATTTTATTTTCGTCACTGCCAACCGAGATTTGATAGATAGACAAAAGCAGTTAGCGATCAAATTTCTTCGAGAAGAATTAAATCTTGAAATCAATTCTAAAAGTAATATTACAATCAAAGCTCGCCAAGGTATTCATTTTCTCGGAGTCCAAATTTATCCCAATGGGCATAGGCTTTCCAAGCGAAATTGGAAAAGATTAATAAGCCGACTGAATATCGAAAATATTTCAAGCTATCGCGGATTACTCGAAAAACACGATTGCAAAAAGCTTAAAGAATTTGATTGGATTGTCAAAAACAGGCTGCCTTAGAATGTCTAGCTAAAATTATTTCTTTATGCCTCCTTTATTTATTTTGATAATGATAAGAAATTTGTGTTATACTCGCCTTGTAATATGAAAGGAATAATATGAATGAAAAAGAAACTGAAGAAATGTTTGCGAACCCGTTTTATGCCATCAATATTTTGCCGTCGCTTTGCCTGGAGCATGAACCAATGGTTTCCAAGGAAACTTGGATCAAGACCAATGCCAGAATGATTGACGAAATCGGCAAAGAAGAATGGCTGAAGCGGCTTTTGTCCGCGCTTGAATCCGGCGGGCCGCAGAGCGATCTGGCGGACAAATAGTCTTTCAGATTCAGGCTACTGGTCATAAACTCAGACCTCTGGTCATAAGGCGTAAAAACTGCTAAAATAACGGTATGGGTACTGATAATTCTCCAAAAATGAATCAAACAATCGGCGAACAGTTCAAAGCAGCTAGGGAAAAACTTCACCTGACTCAATTGGAAGTAGCCGAGAAAGCTGAAATCAGTACTAATTACTACGCACAGATGGAACGCGATGAAGTTAATCCGTCAGTTGAAAAGGTGCAGGAAGTCAAGAAAGTTTTGAAAATAAAAGAAATCAGGATATAGAAATATCCTGATCTTTGGGTAGATATGCTCTCATAATTTGATCAAGCCAGATCAAAAGGTGTTCGAAGGAAAGTGCATTAAGTCTACCAAACGAAATGAATATGAAAAATGCGCTCTAGAAGAGAGTAATTTAGAGCGCAAAAATGGATAAATAAAGGCACCATGAAAATGAGTGCTTTTTTGTGCTCAAATTGTGTTTGACTACCATTGGCGTCTTGACAACCGTCTATTTAAGAATGCGCGATTATTGCGCGATTATTGCGCGATTAAAAAATAAAGTGTATAATTAGAATATGTTTAACCCAAAGTATAAAATTACCAACAAAATCGTTTCAATGTTAACCTCGATTGCTGAGTCGAAGGCTGTAGTTGATCGTGCAAAACTATTGCCCAAAAATGAAATCCGACTTCGTCGCCAGGCCCTTATCAGGATGACCCACAGTTCAACGGAAATCGAGGGCAATATTTTGAATATCCGGCAGGTTGAAGAATTGCTAGCCAACAAAAAAATTGACGCGCCTGAAAGAGATATTTACGAAGTGCAAAATTATTTTAAAGCTTTAAGGTATATTGATAAAATTGTTCAAGAAAAACAAGAAATAACAGTTAAAACTTTGTTGAAAATCCACGGATTAGTTACTGACAAGACTTTACCAAAAGAACAATCTGGTCATTTTCGAAGATGTCCAATTTATGTTGTAAAGCGTCGACTAGGAATGCAAAATGAGGTAGTCTATACCGGCCCTGAACCAAACTTGGTGCCAAGGCTATGCGAAAAACTCTTTGATTGGATTAAAGAAAGCAAGGACAATAACATTAATCCTGTTTTGGTTGCCGGTATCATACACCAGGAAATTGCAGCTATTCATCCTTTTGTCGATGGCAACGGCCGAACTGCCAGAGCAATAGCAACATTAATTTTGTATGAACGCGGCTATGACTTCAGAAAGCTATTCGCTCTCGAGGATTATTACAATAAAGATCGCTCGAGTTACTATAGCGCTATAAATATTGGTAAGAATTATTCCGAGCGAAGAGTTGACTTTACGCCTTGGCTGGAATACTTTGTGAAAGGATTCAAAGAGGAAATTGATATGGTGAAGGCTCAGATTGCGAATTTGTCTTTTCACAAATTCAACAACAATGCTGAAGGAAAAATTTTTCTAGAGAAGGAACAGTTATTAATTCTTGATCTTATTGACCAAATGGGCAAAATCACAGTGACAGATGTGATAGATATCCTTAATTGTCCAAGAAGAACAGCACAGTTAAAATTATTGAAGCTCAAAGAGCTTGGAATAATAACACAGACCGGAAAAGGTCCTTCCAGCGCTTATGTTCTAAGTAAATAATAATTTTGGGCGAACTTTTCTATTGAGAGTAAAGCCCTTGTTTTTATGGATAAAAATATAAAAAAATTGATTCAAGTCATCAAAACAGGCTCGCGAGAAGAGGTTAAGCAATCGCAAAAAGAGGTTGAAAAAATCTGGGACAAGTATGATTTTAAGGAACGCAACAAACGAAATAAACATTTTGAGATTTTTCTTGGTGAGCTTAATGAATTTGACAATATTCTCGACATTGATCATCAGTGTTATTTTATCAATGTGCTCAAATGGCCATTTTTGTCCTTGGGGGAGGAATATTTTGAAGAATTATCAACTTTTATCTTGATGCGCATCGCACACCCATCTGGAAAAATTCGTCAGTCTATCATTAATGCCGCAAGCTGGTTTCTGATGGGCTTGCGAATGGATTTGGTATTTTATCCAGAACGAGAACCGACGGAAGATGACAATCATAGAGTAGCGAAAAATAAACTCAAATTTGGCCGTTTTGTTGATCGTGTCCGAGATCTCGCCGATAAATATCACGAACGAAAATTTAATCGCATTAAGTACGTCTCAAGTTTACCGGTTGGCGAATATAAAAGTATTCAGAAATTGTTGTATGAAGTACTATTACCAAGTCCATATTTTGAGCGAATATATGCCAATTATCAAAGAAAGTTGGACGACGACGGCTCAGTAAAAGATCCAGAAATTATACTGCCAGCAATCCAACTCAAGTATTTAAAACATGAATTAAACGGCGAAAAATTGACTTATCCCGAGATGACATGCTCGAATTGCGGCAAAAAAGATATCTCGATCGGCGCAGGATCAAGAACTATCTCCGGTGAAGAATTTGTAATTTGTGAAGACTGCGCTATTGATGATTATAAAACTAGGTTTGGTTTTTATTCAAGGCAGGCAGCGGAATCTCGTCGCCGAAGAATTTTTGATGTTGGATATCTTTTACAAGAAATGATTATTGATCAATATCTAAAGCAAAATAAAATTACCGACTACGAGAAGCTTGATATTGAGACAATGGAATTTATCGGCAATATGTCCCGACAACTTTATAACGAAAGTTTCTCAAGAAAAGAGAAATGGGAACTGGAGAATGAGCCTGATCAGATAAAAATCGAGAATAGATTGCGCGCAGTTCTTGATTTATTAACGTAAATCTTGTTCAAATCCAAGCATTAATTGGTTCAGCCAATCCAAAAGGTGTTCGAAGCGAAGTGCAGTGAGGCTACCATGAACCAGAGCTTAAGATTGCAAAATTGTCCAAATACAGATATAATATTCGTAGGTTAATTTATTTTATTAATGAAAAAATACTCCCATATATCAAAATTGAGAGGGCTATCGTTCTTGAAGCGACTGAAAAGGCGCTAGTTTGATATTGGGAATTGAAAGGTGAACTTATGTTGAATACCGTTTTGGTGATTATCGCCAGTTTTTGCGTTGGCGGGCTTATTGGATTTATCCTGAATCGTTTTGGCACAAAAAACAAGATCGCTTCGGCCTCCGGTAAAGCCGAAAAAATTATTGACGAAGCAAAAACAAAATCGAAAGAGATTCTGTTCGAATCTAAAGAAGAGGCGTTGAAAGAGAAGGAGACAGTCAAGAAAGAATATGACGAGAAGAACCGCGCCTTGATGCAAACAGAGTCTGATTTGCGTAAGAGAGAACTGAGTGTAGATAACCGTTTTGAAGAGGTGGAAAAAACCAGAAAAGAATTTTTCAAAAAGCAGACCGAGATAGAAGAGATCAAACAGACCTTGCGTGATTTGAGAAAAAAACAGGAACAAAGCTTGGAGCGCATCGCCAAGATGACCAAAGATGATGCCAAAAAAGTTCTTCTTGATATTGTTGAAAAAGAGGGCAAGGAAGAATTGATAAAAAAGATAAAAGAAGTTGACGAATTTGTGCGCGAGTCGGCGGACGAAAAAGCGAAGGAAGTGATTATCTCGGCGATGCAAAGAATTGCCGCTGAAACTTCGGCCGAAACGACAGTCTCGACTGTTCCGATCCCGAGCGACGAAATGAAGGGCCGGATTATCGGCCGTGAGGGACGAAATATTCAGTCTTTTGAAAAAGTGACCGGCGTCGACCTGATTATCGACGATACTCCCGATGCTGTTGTATTATCATCTTTCGACCCGATCAGACGCGAAGTAGCCCGTGTCACTCTTGTTGACCTCGTTTCCGATGGTCGGATCCATCCGACCAGGATCGAGGAAGCTTTTGAAAAAGCCAAAAAAGAAGTTGCTGCTGATATCAAAAAATCCGGTGAAGAGGCGGCCTATGAGGTTGGCGTGACAGGTTTACCGGCCGAAATTGTCAAAGTCTTGGGACGGCTCAAATTCCGTACTTCCTTTGGCCAAAATCAATTGCAGCACGCGATTGAAGTTTCCCGTTTGTCCGGATTAATTTCTGAAGAGATAGGGTCGAATACCACCTTAGCCAAAAAGGCCGGTCTTTTGCACGATCTGGGTAAAGCGGTCGATCACGAAGTCCCTGGCTCGCACGCCGTTATTTCAGCTGATATTATGCGCAAATTCAATCTACCGGCCGAACTTATTCATGCTGTCGAAGCCCATCACGAAGATGTCCCGATGGAAACGGCTGAAGCGGCCATTGTCCAAATCGCAGACGCCATTTCTTCCGCTCGCCCCGGCGCCCGCCGCGAATCGCTAGATCTCCACTTAAAAAGGTTGGAAGATCTTGAGCGTGTTGCCACTTCATTTGAAGGCGTTGAAAAGGCTTACGCTATCCAAGCTGGACGCGAGGTCAGAATCTTGGTCAAACCGGAAGATGTCGATGACTTAACGGCCGCTAAATTGGCCAAAGACATCGCCAAAAAAGTGGAAGAGGAAGTTCAGTATCCCGGCCAGGTCAAGATTCAGGTTATCCGCGAAACCCGAGCAGTCGAATTCGCCAAATAATTGGAATACTGAATTTTGAATAATGAATTATGAGTTTTAACTTGCATAATTCTTAATTCTTAATTCTTAATTCGAATGGCAATAGATAAAGGTAAACAACCAAATATAATCCCAACAGCAACTGGTAACATCAAGGTGCTTTTTATCGGTGATATTGTCGGCCGACCGGGTCGACAAACAGCCGCTCATTTCATCCCCCTGATCAAAAAAAACAATGGGATCGATTTGGTGATCGCAAACGGGGAAAATCTGGCCGGCGGCGTTGGTGTCACTTCCGAAACTTATAACGAGATGATCGATGCCGGTGTTGACTATTTTACTTCGGGCAACCATGTTTGGGATAAAAAGGAAATCACTGCCTCGATAAAGGACAATTCAGTCAAGATTTTGCGGCCGGCCAATTATCCCTCTGGCACTCCCGGGGAGGGGACAGCGACACTAAAGGTTAATGGTCAAAAGATCACTATTATCAATCTGCAAGGCCGGGTTTTTATCCCGATTCTCTTAGACGATCCGTTCCGTGTTGGCAAAGAAATCGTCGACGCGACCGACAAAGATTCGATTACTATTGTCGATATTCATGCCGAAGCGACAAGCGAAAAGATTGCTTTGGGCCATTATCTCGATGGTCGTGTAGCAGCTGTCCTTGGGACTCATACCCATGTTCAGACGGCGGATGAATCGATATTACAAGGTGGCACCGCCTACATCTCCGATGTGGGCATGTGCGGGCCAAAAGACTCGGTAATCGGGGTCAAAAAGGAGATTATTATCAAGCAGTTCTTGACACAGACGCCTCAATCGCATAAAGTAGCTCTTGGAGAGACAATTTTCAATGCAGTCATATTGGAAATATCAAAACAGACAAAAAAAGCTCTAAAAATTGAGAGAATAAACGAAACATTAAGTAATCCCACCAAGGGAGGTGAGGACGATGAATAAAAACGAACTTATCAACGAAGTTGCTCGCAAAACCGGTCTTTCCCGTCGGGAAGCGGAAGTCGGAGTGCAAACGATGCTAGATCTCATAGTCGGCGAGTTGGCAAAAACCGGAAAAATCACACTAACAGGTTTCGGGACCTTTGATGTTGGCAAAAGGAAAGAACGCCTCGGTGTCAATCCTAGAACTGGCAAGCCGATCAAAATCCCCGCTACTAAGATGCCGCGTTTCAAGCCAAGCCGCAACCTGCGAGTGAAAGTAAAGTAAATTTCCAAAAACAAACTGAAAAAATCCTAGGAATAGGATTTTTTCAGTTAGGATTAAACAATATCGTAAATCAGTCTAGTTTATGTTATTATAATCTTGATCTGGAGCGGAAGAGCCCCTTGAGTTCTCCGCTCTCAGTTCTCATAACTATATGTGCCCGCGTAGCTTCCCGCATTGCGCATTCCGCTTCGCGGAAGCAGGGACTCCTGATTAGCCGATGGCTGATGCCGGGCAGTGCCAGCTAGGGTCTGATCGGCCTTTGGCCGAGATAGAGCGCAATCAATTCGCCCGCGTAGCTCAGTGGATACCTGCCCGCCGTTGCAAGCCCCCATAGCTCAGTAGATAGAGCGGTTCCGTCCTAAGGAAAAGGTCGTAGGTGCAAATCCTACTGGGGGTACCAGAATATAGAGTTGAGAACTTAGAGCTTAGATCTTAGGACATGTCCTGAGCCCAGCCAATAATGCTTCTCATAAAGAATCAATAATATGGTCAATAAACTGAAAATCTCAAAAATAATCGCCCTAAGATTGTTAATCGCAATTCTTTTTTTGATTTTCGGAATTCTGATTGCGGCGCAACTGCGTTCAATCCCTGACCGGGTCGCAAACCCGATCTCTCCTTATATAAGTTTGAAACAAACAAAAGAAGATTTACACAATGAACAATACGAACTAAAGGATGAAATCAAAAAACTCCAGAAAAATATATCTGATGCCCAACAAACGGCCAGTCGTACGGTATTGAGCGAGGGCCAACTGGTCGATCTGTCTCACAAAAAAGCTCAAGTCGGGCTGACAAAATTAAACGGCCCGGGAATCATCCTAACTCTGGACGATGGCAAGAATAAGGTTGTTGACGAGAATACAATTATCCACGCCTCGGATCTTCGCGATGCAGTCGATGTTCTTTGGGCAAATGGGGCGGAGGGCATCACCATAAATGATCAGAGAATTGTTATCACATCTGCGATTGATTGTATTGTCAACACGATTTTAATCAATAATGTCCGCCTGTCAAATCCTTTTAGGATCGAAGCGATCGGCCGGGAAAATCAAATGTCAGAGGCAATCGCAAATTCATATTATTTGTATGGTCTGCGGAGCCGTGCGGACAAAGGCGAAATTTCTCTCAGTCTTGAAACGAATAACGATATTACCCTACCTGTTTTTGACGGTTCACTTGAATTAAATAAAAGGTCAAACTAATGGTTAAAAAAAGCGATTACATCATCATATCAATCATCTGCTTTTTTCTCGGAGTATTTCTCTACGTCCAATATAAAAATTCCGAGAATTTCAATAAAGTATTGCAGCCGGAGACAAACGCCGTGCTTGCTCTTGAAGTTTCAAAATTGTCCGCTGCCAACAGCAATTTACGCTCAGAAGTCCAGAAAATGACGGCGGATTTGGATACATACCAAAACTCATCATTGTCAGAACAAAAGCTTTACGAAAAGTATCAGAGCGATTTTGACAAGTATGATGTTTTAAGCGGTGCGAAGCAAGTGACAGGTCAGGGAGTAAAAGTCTCAATCGATGGCAAAATAAGTGTTCCGCAGATGGTAGACCTTATTAATGCGATTAAAAATATCGGTTCCGGCATTATTTCGGTCGATGACAAAAGGATTATTATTGATACCGATCTGGCCGATCTAGCCGGACGCGATAAATATGAAATCAAGGTTATCGGCAACAGCAGCCTCCTAAAATCTGCTTTGACCCGAAGTGGAGGGATAGTGGAGCAGATTTCAAATAAAGATATGAAAATCACGGTTAGCGAAGAGGATAATCTCACTATCAACGCCGGCGAGCCGATTGGATTTATTTATGCTAGAATAGTAAATGATTAACTAGGAGGAATATATGGGCAATGAGAAAAGAGTGAAGATAGATATCTCGGCCACATCTGTGGTCAAAGTTGTGTTGACTCTGTGTCTGATTTATCTGCTTTTTGTAGTGTGGGATGTATTGGTGCTGGTCTTTATCTCATTAATCCTAGTAGCAGCGCTGCAACCGGTCGTAATGAATTGGAGTAAAGTTATTGGCAAGGGATTTTCTATCTTGGCCATCACTTTGTTGGTCATCGGTATCATCGCTGGCTTCGTCTATCTGATAGTGCCGCCGTTGATTCAAGAGACCGTTTCTCTGATTGAAAATATTCCATCGTTGGTCCAGAAATATAATGTAGTCAAGGACCATCTGCCTTCGCTTGAAAGCACCCTTTCAAGTCTGGCCAGTAATTTTAGCAATATAACTTCCCGTTTTATCACTATCACTGCCGGAGTATTTGGCGGGCTGATAGCTTTCATCACTATACTGGTTCTAACTATATATATGTTGATTGATGAAAAGTTTTTCGCCAAGGCCGCTGCTTCGATCATCCCTGCTGAAAAAAAGGATTTGGTTGAGGGAATAATTTCAAAAATTTCGCTAAAAGTCGGCAACTGGGTTAGGGCGCAGCTCTTGCTCGGCCTGATAATCGGTGTTCTTGTCTTCATAGGTCTGACTATCATGGGTGTGCCATACGCGCTAACTCTGGCAGTGCTCGCCGGAGTTCTCGAAATCATCCCGGCCATCGGTCCGATTGTGGCCGGTGTCGTTGCTACCTTGGTCGCCCTGACTGTATCGCCGGTCATTGCGCTTATCGTAGCCATTTTTTACATATTATTACAGCAAATTGAAAACCACTTGATTGTGCCAAAAATTATGCAAAAAGCGATTGGTTTGCCGCCAGCTATAATTATCATCGCTGTTTTGATCGGCGGAAAACTTCTTGGCGCGATCGGATTCTTGTTGGCTGTTCCCGTTATAGCAATCCTCTATGTTATTCTTCAAGAAAAAGACAATATCAAAAAGGCCTTGAAAGCGGATGAACAAAACATTTAGTAATAAAAAAGCCTATTTCGAATATCAGATAATCGAAGAATTCGAGGCGGGTATCGTTTTGACCGGATTGGAAATCAAAGCGATCAGGGCCGGCCGGGTCAATCTCTTCGGCTCATATGTCAAAATAATGGGCGGTGAGGCCTTTTGGATCGGTGGAATTGTCGAAGTAGCGGAAGGCGATAGTCAGCGAAGCCGTAAATTATTGCTTCATCAGAAAGAAATAAAAAAATTGATTGGCAAGAGTCAAGAAGAGGGATCGGCTCTGGTCCCGATTAAATTGTATTTGAAAAAGGGTCGAGCTAAGCTATTGGTCGGCATTGGCAAAGGGCTGAAAAAACACGACAAGAGGGATAAAATCCGAAAACGTGACCTTGACCGCGAAGCAGAGCGGAGTATAAAGAACTAATCATCATATTCGGTCAAATGATGAACACCTCAATGCTTGCCCCGTGAAATATTGTAATGGATTTCACTGGGGGATCGAGGTGTTCGATTTGTAGCGAGAAATAACCCTAAGAAATTATCTAACCATTAATTCCATGTTTTCCATTTATTCTATATATTTCATTTATTCAAATTCCAATTTGAAAAACTGAATATTTCTAAAAACATAACTCATATGACACGATCGTGTCATATGAGTTATGTTTTCCGATGCCATGTTCGGCAGGTATATGCTGGATCAATCAATTTGATTGATTTGAGCGGACTGAATAGCGACAGCCACAAAATTTCTGACGGTATAATCCATATTTTTTCGATAATTCAATCGATCTCTGGTAACCGTTATCGGCTCTAAATTTTGTAACTTGATATGCGACCGCATGTTTAGTTACAATTTCTTTGCCTATTTTGTTAATCGTTTTTGAGTCTTTGTGTGGAGAGACGGTCAGTGTGGTAGCGAATAGGCCGAACCCGAAGTTTTCAGCCTGTTCCATCGTCGCTTTGAGGCGGAACTCAAAGCATTTCTTGCAACGCTTTCCGCCTTCAGGCTCGTTTTCTAACCCTGCGATAAATTTGTGCCAGTTCTTATTTTCGACGGTATAATCGTAACTGCCGATCAATTCAGAATCAATCCTTGCTTTATCGAGGAAATTTTTCAGAGTCGTCAAGCGCTTGTCGTGTTCCTCGATTGGCTCGATGTTCGGGTTGTACCAAAAAATTATTGGCTCGAAATTGCTTCTCAATCTTTCTTCGGCCACTATCAGACAGGGAGCGCAACAAGTGTGCAGTAATATTTTTTTCTTTCGGTTCATGATTATGGACATTAGTTTCACACAATACTCAACGATCGACGATGAGCGTGTGAAATTAATCCATTAAATTTTCTCTACGATCCTTAATTTTGCGCTACGGGAGCGGATATTATCTCTAGTTTCATTATCGGTCGGCAAGATCGGTTTTTTGGTAATTATTTTCACCAATGGTTTTTTACCACATACACATGGCATTTCGACCGGGCAGACGCAGGGGTTGGCCAATTTCAGAAAAGTTTGTTTGACAATCCGATCTTCGAGTGAATGAAA